>Ga0310837_100122_pt1 | contig 95467 bp, 88 predicted proteins | sample SM_ome_5_FD_201315 | JGI IMG/M metagenome (GOLD analysis project Ga0310837, IMG submission 201315) | Sorghum-adapted microbial communities enriched on stacked mutant (SM) sorghum from Joint BioEnergy Institute, Emeryville, California... ...
CGTCGAGGATTTTCTCCACCACAAGTACCTTTTTCCATTCTGCTCTGGTCAATGTCACTCTCTCCTGTCCCATAGTGACATTATCTCAGAACAGTTATACCGTGACATTATCACAGAACAACGACACTGAAGCCCGATTTATGTTGAACTGCAGCCGGAAGTATGCTAGAATCATTCCATGTGTGTCCTTCCTGCGGCACACGGCTACAACCGCTCGGAACGGGCCGACAAGCGCGGCCGCAACGCGGACGCCGCCCGGATTCAGGCGAGTCTTAGACCAGGGAGGTGCAGGATTCCATGTACGCGATTATCGAGACCGGAGGCAAGCAATACAAGGTGCAAGAAGGCGATGTCATCTACGTCGAGAAACTGGACGCGAACGAAGGCGACAGCATCACGTTCGACCGCGTTCTCGCCGTATCCAAGGATGGCGGTTTCGTGGCGGGCACGCCCGTCGTCGCCGGCGCCAAGGTGACGGGAACCGTCGAGAAGCACGGCAAGGGACGCAAGATCATCGTCTTCAAGTACAAGCCGAAGAAGAACTATCGCCGCAAGCAAGGCCATCGCCAGCCGTACACGAAAGTGACGATCGCCAAGATCGAGGCGTAACGGGCGGGCCATGATTGCGATCACGATCGTCCGCAGACGCTCCGACCGGCGGATCGTCTCGTTCGCGGCCGAAGGCCACGCGAATTACGCGAAGCGCGGCGAGGACATCGTGTGCGCCGGCGTCTCCGCGGTGACGGTCGGCACCGTCAACGCCATCGAGACCTTGACGGGAGTTCGCCTTCCGTATTCGATGCGGAACGGATGGCTCCAGTCGGCGATCCCGGAGACGGGAGAGCCAGCCGCTGACGGGAAGGTTCAGCTGTTGCTCGAATCGATGGTCGTCATGCTGGATACGATTCAACAATCCTACGGCAAGTATGTCGTTGTTCGGGACATTTTCGAAGAAGAAGGAGGGAGACACCATGATCAGACTTGATCTTCAGCTGTTCGCCTCCAAGAAGGGCGTCGGTTCGACGAAGAACGGCCGCGACAGCGAATCGAAGCGACTCGGCGTGAAGCGCGCCGACGGCCAGGTCGTCAAGGCCGGCAACATTCTGGTTCGCCAACGCGGCACGAAGATCCACCCCGGCCGCAACGTGGGCATCGGCAAGGACGATACGCTGTACGCCCTGATCGAGGGCGTCGTGAAGTTCGAACGTTACGGCCGCGATCGGAAGAAAGTCAGCGTATATCCGGTGGAAGTTGCGCCTGTGGCGGCGGCAGCAGAGTAACGGACAATCCCGGTCTGGCGACAGGCCGGGATTCTTGTTATAATAACAGGAATTCACGGGATTTGCTCGCAAACGGACATGCATGCCGCTGGTTTCACGGCGGCATGAGCCGTTTACATAAGCCGGGAGAGGACGGTCACATGAATCGCTATCGCATGGCGAAGCTTTACGGCGCCGCATCCGTCGTATTGCCCGCGGCCGCCGTATGGATCTGGCGGACGGAATGGTGGGCGCATCTCGTCTTTCTCGTCTGGGTCGCCGCCGCGGCGCTGCTCTGGGCGCTCGCCGACCGGAAGGAACGGGAGACCGGGCACGAGCGGGCGATGCGGTCGCTGCAATGGACGGCGATCCGCACGCTCAATCATCATCGCCATGACTGGATGAACGATCTGCAGGTGCTGTACGGCTACATCCGGATGAATAAACCGGATAAGTCCACGGAATGCGTGGAGAAAATAAGACAGCGCATGAATGAAGAAAGCCGGATTTCCAAGCTTGGCGTTCCTTCTCTCATCCTGTACGCGCAATCGTTCAGGACGACGCCCGGACCGATCTCCCTGCACTTCGAGCTTCCGGACGAGCTGAATCTGGCCGAGTTGCCGTTTGACGGGGAAAAGGCGGCAGCCGCGCTGATCGACGTGATTAATGTGTACCGTTACGGCGCGAAACCCGGAGCGGAAGAACCGGCCCGGCTCACCGTGCGGCTGGACCGTGAAGAGTCGGCCCTCAAGGCGCTGCTGAAGTTCGAAGGCGAGTTCATCGAGGCGAAGGAAGCGCACGACGAGATTCGCCGGCGGCTGAAGCGGTCGCCGTTCCGCGCGGAGCGGATGGAACCGGAGCTGAAGGAAGTACTGCTGGCCGCCGAGCTGGGGGGCTGAAAACGGTGCTGACGCAAGTGCTGCCGGCAGCCGGTTTCGGGGGCTGAAAACGGAGGAAACCATGTTTGTCGACAAAGCGAAAATCTATGTGAAGGGCGGCGACGGCGGCGACGGCATCATTTCGTTCCGGCGCGAGCTGCACGTGCCGGAAGGCGGTCCGGCCGGCGGCGACGGCGGCAACGGCGGCGACGTCATCTTCCGCGTCGACGAAGGGCTGCGCACGCTCGTCGATTTCCGCTACCAGAAGCATTTCAAGGCGGCGCGCGGCGAGAAGGGGAAGCCGAAGGGGATGCACGGCGCCAACGCCGAGCCGCTGATCGTCCGCGTGCCGCCCGGAACGGTCGTCATCGACGACGATACCGGCGAGATCATCGCGGACCTGACCCGTCACGGCCAGGAAGTGGTCGTCGCCCGCGGCGGCCGCGGAGGCCGGGGCAACATCCGCTTCGCCACGCCGCGGAATCCCGCGCCGTACATCGCGGAGAAGGGCGAGGAAGGCCAGGAGCGGTGGGTCGTGCTCGAGCTCAAGGTGATGGCCGATGTCGGCCTCGTCGGCTATCCGAGCGTCGGCAAGTCGACGCTGCTCTCCGTCGTGTCGGCCGCGAAGCCGAAGATCGGCGCCTACCACTTCACGACGCTGACGCCGAACCTCGGGGTCGTGTCGGTCGAGGAAGGACGGAGCTTTGTGCTGGCCGACCTGCCGGGCCTCATCGAAGGCGCCGCGGAAGGCGTCGGCCTCGGGCACGAGTTTCTGCGGCACGTCGAGCGGACCCGGGTCATCATCCATGTCGTCGACATTTCCGCGTCGGAAGGACGCGATCCGTTCGAGGACTGGAAGACGATCAACGCGGAGCTCGCGAAGTACAACGAGAAGCTGGCGCAGCGGCCGCAGATCGTCGCGGCGAACAAGATGGACGTGCCCGGGGCGGAGGAGAACCTCGAAATCTTCCGCGAGCGGGTGCGGGCGGAGCTGGGCGACGACGCCCCGGAGATCGTGCCGGTTTCTTCCCTGACGAAGCAGGGCGTGCGCGAGCTCATGTTCAAGGCGGCGGAGCTTCTGGAGACCGTGCCGGAGACGGTGTCCGTCGAAGCGCTGAAGGAGACGGCGGACCGCGTCGTGTACAAATTCGAGCAGAAGGAAGACGACGCGTTCTCGGTGCGCCGCGAAGACGACGGCACGTTTGTTGTCGAAGGGGCCCGGATCGAACGCCATGTGAAGCGGATGAATCTCAATTCCTACGACGCCGTCATGCGATTCGCGCGCGTCATGCGCAACATGGGCGTGGACAAGGCGTTGCGCGACGCCGGCTGCCGGGACGGGGATACGGTCAGAATCGGCGATTTCGCGTTCGAATTTTTCGAAGGAGCCGATTACGGCGAAGATTGACGGAGCCGCCGGACGGCTCCTTTTGTTGCTGTCGGCCCGGTGGCCGGATCTCCCTTGCGGGCGGCGGTCCGATCCTGTATAATGTCCACTATCGGTGAACATTTGTCTTCGCAGGGAGGACGTTTGATGACGGAACGTTATTTTGTCGTTCGGGAGGATCTCCTGCCGGAGGCGATCGTCAAGACGTTCCGGGTGCTCGACATGCTGAAACGCGGCGAGGCGGAGACCGTTCACGAGGCGGTGGAGCGGGTCGGCCTGTCGCGCAGCGCGTTCTACAAATACAAGGACGGGGTTTACGCGCTCGATTCGCTCGATCGGGAGCGGATCGTCACGATTTCCATGGATCTGGAGCACCGCGCGGGCATTTTGTCGAAAGTGCTCGCTTACGTGGCGGAGTGCGAAGGCAACGTGCTGACCATTCACCAGAGCATCCCGCTGCAGGGGCTGGCCAATGTCGTCATCTCCGTCGACATTTCCGGACTGTCCGCGCCGCTGCCGGTGCTGATCGACGGCATCCGGAAGCAGGACGGCGTCCGGCGGGCGGCCGTGGCGGGACAGGGGTGACAAGAGAGATCATGGCAGTGGAGGAGAGACTTATGAAACCGGTAAGAGTGGGGCTGCTCGGACTCGGCACCGTCGGCACCGGCGTGGTGCGCATCGTCGAAGGCCACCGCGAGGATCTGATCGGCCAGGTCGGCTCGCCGATCGAGATCGGGCGGATCGCCGTCCGGCAGCTCGACAAGCCGCGCGCCGTCGCGATCGATCGGGCGAAGCTGACCGACGACCCGTGGGAGGTCGTGCGCGATCCCGGGATCGACGTCATCGTCGAGGTGATGGGCGGCGTCGACCCGACGAAGGCCTACATTCTTGAAGCGCTCCGGCGCGGCAAGCACGTCGTCACCGCGAACAAGGACCTGATGGCGCTCTGCGGTTCCGAGATTCTGTCGACCGCGCGCGAGCACGGCTGCGACGTCATGTACGAGGCGAGCGTCGCCGGCGGCATCCCGATCATCCGGACGCTGATCGAAGGGTTCTCGTCGGACCGGATCGACCGGATCATGGGGATCGTGAACGGCACGACCAACTACATCCTGACGAAAATGAGCCAGGAGGGGGCGTCCTACGAGGAAGTGCTCCGGGAGGCCCAGCAGCTCGGCTACGCCGAGGCTGATCCGACTTCCGATGTCGAAGGGCTCGACGCGGCGCGCAAGATGACGATCCTCGCGACGATCGGCTTCCGCATGAATGTCGAACTGTCGGATGTCGAAGTGCAGGGGATCTCGAAGGTGACGAAGGAAGACATCGCCTGCGCGAAGAAGCTCGGTTGCGAGCTCAAGCTGCTCGGCATCGCCGACCGGAGCGACGACCGGATCAGCGTCAGCGTGCAGCCGACGATGGTCCGGCGCGACCATCCGCTCGCATCGGTGAACGGCGTCTTCAACGCCGTTTTCGTGCGCGGCGAGGCGGTCGGCGAGACGATGTTCTACGGCGCCGGCGCGGGCGAACTGCCGACGGCCACCTCGGTCGTGGCCGACATCGTCGCCGTCGCGAAGAACATGAAGCTCGGCGTGAACGGCAGGCAATCCGCCGCCGTCTTCAAGGAGAAGATCCTGAAGTCTGAGGCGGAAGTGGCGTACAGGAATTTCCTGCTGCTCAACGTCGTGGACCGCGCCGGCGTGCTGGCGAAGATCACGCAGGTGTTCGCGGAGCACGATGTCAGCCTGGAGTCGGTGCTGCAGCAGCCGACCGCGTCGGATCTGACCGCCGATCTCGTCATCATCACGCACCACGCGAGCCGGGCCGCCATGAAGCGCGTGCTGCGGGCGTTCGAGTCGCTCGACGTCATCCGGCAGATCAAGAGCGTCTATCGGGTCGAAGGTTGAACGGACCATAACGGCCCGGGCGTCGGACGGAACAAAACAACGCGAGAGGAGTCCATCGTTCTGTCATGACATCTTTAGACAACCCGCACATGCCGGGCGGGAACCGCACGCCGGTGTCGATCGGCGCGTTCTTCAAGGGGGAGCGGTGATGCGCCGCGTTCTCGCGAAGGTGCCGGCCAGCACCGCCAATCTCGGCCCCGGATTCGACGCGCTCGGCATGGCGCTGTCGCTCTATTCCTGGATTGAAGTGGCGGAAGCCGACGACGGCAAGGCCCGCCTCGAACTGTTCGGCAAGGAACTCGCCGGCGTGTCCGCCGACGGGGACAATCTGATCTGGAAAGCGGTGCGGCGGGTGTTCGACGAAGCCGGCGTGCCGCTTCCCGCCCTGCATATCGGGTTCTGTACCGAAATTCCGCTGGCGCGCGGGCTCGGCAGCAGCGCGAACGCGATCGTCGGCGGCCTCGCGGCGGCGAACGCGCTGATCGGCTCACCGCTGCCGGACGCCCGGCTGTTCGAGATCGCGACAAGTCTCGAAGGCCATCCCGACAACGTCGGGGCCTGCCTGTTCGGCGGCATTGTGGCCGCGACCTGGGACGGCGTCCGGGCGAGGCACGTCCGGCTGGACCCGCCGGAGAATCTCGAAGTGCTCGTCGCGATTCCGGCGTTCCATCTGCGGACCGAGCAGGCGCGGCACGCGCTGCCCGACACCTACAGCCGCGCCGACGCCGTGTTCAATATCGGCCGCAGCTCGCTGCTCGTGGCGGCGCTGGCCGCGGGCCGGCTCGATCTGCTCGGATTCGCCATGCAGGACAGGCTGCACCAGCCGTACCGGGCCGCGCTCATACCCGGCATGGCGAAAATTCTTGCGGAAGCGCCCGAGCACGGCGCGCTCGGCGCGGCGCTCAGCGGCGCCGGACCGACGATGCTCGCGTTCGTGGACAGCGAAAGCCCGCGCAAGGCGGAGCTCGAACATTTTCTGCACGGGGCGTTCGCCGCGGAGAACATCGCGGCGGCGACGCTGTGGCTGAAGCCGGCCGCAAGCGGTCCCGAATTCATCGAACCCGGCGAGGACGCCGTCCGGGTGCCGCTCGTCGAACGCATCAAAGGAGAAGTGCGCGCATGATCAAAGTTGCTTTGCTCCCCGAGGGATCGACATCGGACGAAGCCGCGCGGCATCTGTTCGGCGACACCCCCGTCGAATACCGCTACCACAAAGTGATCGCGGACGTCTTTCTGTCGACCCAGTGCGGCGAAACCGATTACAGCGTCATCCCGATCGAGAACACGATCGAGGGATCGGTCAGCCTGCACATGGACTGGCTTGTCCACGAAGTCGACCTGCCGATCCAGGCCGAATGGGTCTACCCGTCGGTCCAGAATCTGATCGGCCGGCTGTCCGAGACGGCCGGACCGGACGGCAAGCCCGATTTCTCGAAGATTACGAAGGTGTTCAGCCATCCGGTGGCGATGGCCCAGTGCACGAGGTTTCTGCGGGAACATCTGCCGCAGGCCGAACGCGAGACCGTCGGTTCGACGACCGAAGGCATCCGCATCGTGAAGGAAAACCCGGGTCACGGCTGGGCCGCGATCGGCACGCTGGGAGGCGCCCGGCTGCACGGGCTGGATGTGCTGCGCGAGCATGTGACGGACCACAACAACAATTTCACCCGTTTTCTGCTCGTCGGACCCAAGCCGTTCACGCTGCGCGGTTCCGGCAAGCCCAAGACGAGCATCCTGGTCACGCTGCCCGAGGACTATCCGGGCGCGCTGCACCAGGTGCTGTCCGCGTTCGCGTGGCGGCGGATCAACCTGTCGCGCATCGAGTCGCGGCCGACGAAGAAGAAGCTCGGCAGCTACTTTTTCTACATTGACGTGGAGATGTCGCTCGACACCGTTTTGCTGCCTGCGGCCATCGCCGAGATCGAGGCGATCGGCTGCCAGGTTCGCATATTGGGCAGCTATCCCTGTTTTGCATGGGAGACGTGACCCGGCAGCAAAGAAGCGAACTCTTGATGGAGGTGCGACGCAAACATGGCTCAGCAGTGGATTTACCTGAACGGCGACTTCGTCACGAAAGAGGATGCCAAGATCTCGGTCTACGATCACGGCTTCCTGTACGGCGACGGCATTTTCGAGGGGATCCGCATTTATGACGGCAACATTTTCCGGCTGAAGGAACACCTCGACAGGCTGTACGATTCGGCCAAATCGATCCAGCTCGAGATTCCGCTGACCTGGGAAGAAATGCAGGAAGCCGTCGTGGAGACGGTGCGGCGCAACGAGCGCCGGGACGGCTACATCCGGCTCGTCGTCTCGCGCGGTCCGGGCGACCTCGGGCTCGACCCGCGGCGCTGCCCGAAGGCCTGGGTCATCATCATCGTCGAGCAGCTGGCGATCTATCCGGAGGAAGCGTACCGCAACGGGCTCGTGTCGATCTCCGTCTCGCCGCGGCGCAACATCCCGGACGCGCTCAACCCGAAGATCAAGTCGCTCAACTATCTGAACAACATTCTCGTGAAGCTCCAGGCGAACCTGGCGGGCGTCGGCGAGGCGATCATGCTGAACGCCCAGGGGTATGTCGCGGAAGGGTCGAGCGACAACATTTTCATCGTGAAGCGGGGGGTCGTCTACACGCCGCCGACCTGGGTCGGCGCGCTCGAGGGGATCACGCGCGGCGCGATCATCGAACTGTGCGGCAAGCTCGGGCTTCCGCTGAAGGAAGAGCCGTTCACGCTGCACGACGTCTACACGGCCGACGAGGTGTTCTTCACCGGCACGGCGGCGGAAGTCATCGCGGTGCGCGAGGTGGACGGCCGCACGATCGGCGCCGGCAAGGCGGGCCCGATCACGATGCGGCTGCTCGAGGAATTCCGCAAGATCGTCACGGTCGAGGGCGTTCAGGTGTTCAAGTGAAGTATGGGTTTGCGGTTTGCTCCGTCCGTCCGGCATGGGTCCGGACAGGCGGGGCATTTTTTTTGCCGGAGAACGGGGACACCCGCCCAGCGCTTGCATAGGATGTTAACGACAGGCAGCGGGGACGCCCGCCCATCAGTCAACCGCCGCTGCGCATGAAGAACGTGACAGGAGGTCATACGGTTCGTGAAGATCTATACGGTCAAAAAAGGCGACACGTTGTCCGGCATTGCGGCCAAACACGGCGTGACGGTGCAGGATCTGCTGCAGCACAACCCCGGCATCCAGAACCCGGACGTCATCGACGTCGGCATGAAAATCAAGATTCCGGCCGCGAAAACGCCTCCGCCCTCCGGCGACTGGATGCACCAGCACAAGGTCGTCCAGGGCGACACGCTGTGGAAGCTGTCGAAGGCGTGGGGCGTGCCGCTTGCCGATCTGATCAAGGCGAATCCCCAGCTCAAGAACCCGAATGTCCTGATGACCGGGGAGATCGTCAACATTCCGAAGCCCGGCTGGCAGTCGCACGGCTCGCAGGCTCCGGCCGGAGGCGCGCCGGGCGGCCATCCGGGTCATCCGCAGGAGCTGCATCATATTACGGAGGGTCCGGTGCCGGGCAAGAAGTTCACCGGCGTGAAGACGCCCGCGGCTCCGGTCGAGCAGGCGAAGCCGATCGAATGGCCGAAGATGGAATTGCCCCCCGCGCCCAAGATGGAGGCGCCGAAGCCGGTCAGCCAGCCGAAGGTGGAGCTGAAGCCGCAGCCGGTCGACTGGACGAAGCTGCCGAAGCCGGTTCCGCTGCCGATGCCGGAGCCGATCCATCAACCGGTCAAACCGTACTGTCCCGAGCCGCACCATCCGGTCCATCCCGCGCATCACGCGGGGTACGGGTTGCCGGATGCGGCCATGCATCCGTTCCAGCACATTCAGATTCCCGCGCTCGAGGCGTTCGCGCAGTACGGTCCGGGCTGTGCTCCGGGCGCGCCCTGGCCGGCGGCCGTGGCCGGCGCGGGCATGCCGGGAGCCGTGGCGGGCGCGGGCATGCCGGGAGCCGTGGCGGGCGCGGGCATGCCGGGAGCCGTGGCCGGCGCGGGCGTGCCGGGAGCCGTGGCCGGAGCGGGCATGCCGGGAGCCGCGGCGGGCGCATTGTGGGGCGCGGACCCGGTCTGGTCCGGGCACGACTGGACGGCGCAGGCCGGTGTCCACGGACAGCCGGGATGGCCTGATCTGTCGGCCTTCGCAACGGTCGGCATGCCTTACGGAGCGCCCTATCCGGCGGGCATGCCGGGCGCGGCTGTCCCGGACTGGGCGTATCCGCACGGGATCGGCGGGATGAAGTACGCGGACGACGGCGGGGAAGCCGGGCTCCGGAATGCCGGTCCGTCCGGCGGCGCGGACGGATCGGGCGACGGTCCGGGCGGCGGATCGGACGACGGATCGATCGCGGAGCGCGCGCGCACGGCGGCGAAAGCGTCGGGTCGCGGCAAGCCGAAGCAGGCGTCGGTCCGCTCCGTCTCCGGACGCGGCACGCGCCGTCCGAAGCAGCGGCAGGAGACGAAGAAGCGCTCGGGCCAGCCGTGGATCAACGGCGGATACTGAGCGCGCGGCGGCCATCGATGGCCGGCCGGGATCAGGGTCCCGGCCGGTTTCGTTTTGCGCTCCGGCCTTACGGGCATGCGTTCCTTCATCCGCGGCCCGATCCTGCCCGTTCCGCTTTGCGGGAAGGCGGGAGGTTGCCGCGCCCGCGCAAGGGCGCGGACGGAATAATCGCGGCGAGGGAAGGGACAATAAGACAAACGCATGCTTGGGAGGTTATGCGGATGGGATTCAGCCTGTGGAAGGAACTTCGCAGACGGCTGCGGCGCGGCATGCGGCCGGGCGGACTCAGGCTGGCCGTCGTCTGGCTGGCGGCCGCGTCGGCCTGCGCCGTCGCGACCGCCGTCCCTGACGCCGCCGCGGCGGCGCCGCAAGCCTTGAACGACGATCCCGCGGATGCGCGGTACGAGGCGGTGCGGTCGGCCGGGTCGCCGGTCGATGTGACGCTGCGCCGAAGCTATGTCTGCGGCGAGGAGACGCAGCCGCTGGGCAGGATGACCGCCGAGCAGGCGATCGATCTGCTGCGCCGCCATCCGGATTGGCGGGCGGTGCCGGCCGGAGCGGGCGCCGTCATCCTGGAGGAACGGATCAACGACCTGTCGCCGGCCTGCAAGGAGAGCGCGGTTTTCGGCATCGACGCGGACGGCCGGCTGTCCCTGTTCGACGGGCCGCCGGAGCGCAGCAAAGTGTTGCGCACCTTCTATCAACTCGATGTCCGCCACATGGAGACCAGCCTGCCGAGAGAGCGGTACGAGGCGCTGGTGCGCGGCATCCGCGTGTCGGATCTCGACGAATACAACAGCGTGCTGTCCTCGTTCAGCGAATACGCGGCGCCGGCGGATGCCGGCGCGTTTGACGCTTCATGATCGCGGCGAACGCGGCGCGAGCGGATCGGGCCGCCGCGTCCAGGCCGCGCGATCACGGGCCGTCCCGCATCCCCGCAGGGGATCGGGGCGGCTTTTCGCTGTCTCCGGCATTCGGAAACATCTGTTCTCTTGCGTGCCGACATTTGCTATAATGGGGTGAAGCTCAGAGATTCATGACGGGGAGAGAACGGCGTGCGGGTAATGGGGATCGATCCGGGCATTGCGCTCGTCGGATTCGGCATCATCGACAGCAAAGGGAACCGGCTCGTTCCCGTCCAATACGGCTGCATCGAGACGGAGGCCGGAACGCCGCACGACATCCGGCTGAAACAGGTGTACGAGGCCGCCGGCGCGCTGATGGACAAATACAAGCCGGATGCCGCGGCGGTCGAGAAGCTGTTCTGGAGCCGCAACGTCACGACGGCGTTCACGGTCAGCGAGGCGCGGGGCGTCATCGTGCTTGCGGCGGCGCAGCGCGGCATTCCCGTCGCGGAATATACGCCGATGCAGGTGAAGCAGGCGATCGTCGGATACGGCAAGGCCGAGAAGCGCCAGGTGCAGGAGATGACGCGCATGTTCCTGAACCTGCCCGCGATCCCGAAGCCGGACGACACGGCGGACGCGCTCGCGGTCGCGGTCTGCCACGCCCATTCCGCCGTCCTGCTTGAACGGATGAACGGAGTGAACCGGACATGATCGACTACATACGGGGAAGCGTCGCCCACATCGAAGAGGAGTGGATCGTCGTCGACGTCGGGGGCGTCGGATATCGCGTCTTCACCCCGAATCCGTACGCGTTCGCGGCGAGCGCGGAACCGGTGACCGTCTACACGCACCATCACGTGCGCGAGGACGCGATGCTGCTGTTCGGCTTCGCGACGCGCGAGGAGCAACGGCTGTTCCGGGCGCTGCTCGAGGTGTCCGGCATCGGCCCGAAGGTCGCGCTCGGCGCGATGGCCGGCGCCCGGCCCGAGGCGATCGCGGCCGCGATCCGCCAGGAGAACGTCGCGTTCCTGACGAAGCTGCCCGGCATCGGGCGCAAGACGGCCCAGCGGATGATCCTGGACCTGAAGGACAAGCTGGACCCGGGCAGCGGTTTCGCGCATGGACCGGGCATGGACGCCCTGGCGGCGGAACCGTCGCCGGCCCCGGGCGGACAGGGCGCGGGCACCGCCTGGCCCGAGGCGCGCGAGGCGCTGGTCGCGCTCGGCTATACGGCGGCGGAGATCGACCGCGTGTGGCAGACGATCGGCGGGTCGCTCACCGGCGAAGAGACGGCGGACATGCTCGTGAAGAAGGCGCTGGCGCTGCTCTTCAGAGGCTGACGGAAGGAGGGGAGCGGCATGGACGACGAACGGATCGTATCCGCCCGGCTCATGATGGAGGACCAGGCGGCGGAATACAGCCTCCGCCCCCGCTATCTGTCCGAGTATATCGGGCAGGAGCGGGTGAAGGAGAATCTGAAGGTATACATCGAAGCGGCCAAGATGCGGAGGGAAGCGCTCGACCACGTGCTGCTGTACGGCCCGCCGGGGCTCGGCAAGACGACGCTGTCCGCCATCATCGCGAACGAGCTCGGCGTCAACATGCGGACGACTTCCGGTCCGGCCATCGAGCGGCCGGGCGATCTGGCCGCGATCCTGTCCAATCTGCAGGAAGGCGACGTGCTGTTCATCGACGAGATCCACCGTCTGAACCGGACGGTCGAAGAAGTGCTCTATCCCGCGATGGAGGATTACGCGCTCGACATCATGATCGGCAAGGGGCCGAGCGCGCGGTCGATCCGGCTCGATCTGCCGAAGTTCACGCTGGTCGGGGCGACGACCCGCGCCGGCCTCTTGTCGGCGCCGCTGCGCGACCGGTTCGGCGTCGTCAGCCGGCTCGAGTATTACGGGATCGACGAGCTGGCGTTCATTGTCTCGCGGTCGGCCGACATCCTCGGCGTGCGGCTGATCGGCGAGGCGGCGCATGAGATCGCGATGCGCTCGCGCGGCACGCCGCGGATTGCGAACCGGCTGCTCAAGCGGGTGCGCGATTTCGCCCAGGTCACGGGCGACGGCGTCATCACCGCCGAGCTGGCGCGCGAGGCGCTGGAGCGGATGCAGGTGGACCCGATGGGGCTCGACCAGATCGACCACAAAATGCTCCGCGTGATGATCGATCATTTCCGCGGCGGCCCGGTCGGGCTGGACACGATCGCGGCGACGATCGGCGAGGAGAGCCAGACGATCGAAGACGTCTACGAGCCGTATCTGATGCAGATCGGCTTCCTGCAGCGGACGCCGCGCGGCCGCGTCGTGACGCAGACGGCGTACCGCCACCTCGGCCTGCCGGTTCCGGGCGGCCGGAGGGACGAGCCGGAGGAGCCGGTGCTCTTCTGACCGGAACGAAAGGCGAAGCGGACGGGGAGGGGATGCGCCATGCCTGACCGCTTGGGACACGGGGAATCCGGGACCGGGCGCGGCGAGACGCTGTATGTGGTCTACGACGCGGAATGCGCGCTTTGCGCCGGCGCGGTCCGGCAGCTCTCCGCCGTCAGGGGCGCGCGGGCGGAACTCCGCTTCGTGCCGCTGCAAGCGCTGGAGGAAAAGATCACGGCGGAGGCTAGCGGCAACCGGGATCGCGGCCATGCGGCGCTTGCCGGAGTGCCGGCCCCCGCGGCGCGCCTTGAACCGGACGCCCTGCGTGCGCAGCTGCATGTCGTGCAATCGGACGGCGCCGTCTTCGCCGGCGCGGAGGCGGTCGTGCGGATCATGCGCGAGCTGCCGGGATGGCGGCTGCTGTCGTGGCTGTACCGCGTGCCCGGACTCCGAGGGATCGCCGACGCGGCGTACCGTCTGATCGCGAAGCGGCGGTACGACTGGTTCGGCAAGGCGGACGAAGGTTGCGCAAGCGGCGCGTGCGCGCTTCATCGCGGCGCGGGAAGCGGGGAGGCTTCCCCGGAAGCTTTCCCGGCGCGAACATCCATCAACGGGAAGACGGAGGGACGATAACGGATGGCGAAGGCCGAACTCGCAAGCGAAGGAATGCCTTGCGGCGCGGGCAATCCGGCCGGCAGGCGGCCGAACCGGCGGCTGCGCTTCTTCGTGCCGGCAATGATCCTGATGCTGCTGATCAACACCGCGCTGACGGCCGGTCCGTCGTACGGCGCGGCGCCTTCACTCGATACGATCCGCGTGGCCATCTTTATCGATCTGCCCGGAAAATATCAACTGCGGACCGCAACGGCGACGTTCTCGTCGACGGCGGACCTCGCGATCGGCATGCGGCAGCCGAACGGCGTCGTGCCGGTGCTGGACGCGGCCGCCGGTACGCCGGTCAAGGCGAGCCTGGACGGCTACCGGGTCCGCCTGCTCGCGACGGAAAGCGGCGCGACCGCCTCGGCCCTGATCCAGAAGCTGCAGAGCCTGTCCGGCAGCGGCACGGCCGTCGAGCAGCGGCTGAACGGCAAGACGGTCTACATTGTCGAGGAAGGCGCCTATCCGACCCTCGCGGAAGCGCAGGCCGCGCTCGAGAAATGGCGATCCAGCGCCGACCTGCAGCCGCTGCTCGGCGGCGCGTCGCCGTCGCTGACCGGTCCGATGCGTCTCGACGCGGGGAGCTACGCGTCCCTGGCGGAGGCGAAGGCCGCCGCGCAGGCGCTCGGCGATGCCGGTCTGGAAGCGTACGCGGCGGCGGTGGCGCCGGCGGGCGCGGCGGCCGCGGAGTTCAGGGTGCTCGTCGGCGCCGCGATCGACGCGGCCGGCCTCAAGGCGGCGCAAGCCGCCGCGGGCGGATCGCTCGCCGCATTCACGGCGGACAAGCCGTACCTGCTGATTCGCGACGGCTTTGAAGCGGGCGGCGCGCGTTCAACGCATATTCTCATTCCGATGGACGGCTCCGCGAAGGTCCGGGTGGAGAAAAAGTCCGCGGAGGCAAGCGGCATCAAGCTCGACGAACGCTACGGCCGCGCCTACCGCGGCGTCTTCGAGGTGACCGCCCTCAACCAGCGGCTGGCGGTCGTGAACGAACTGCCCTTCGAGGAATACCTGTATTCGGTCGTCGGCGCGGAAATGCCGGCCTCCTGGCCGGAGGAGGCGCTCAAGGCGCAGGCCGTCGCCGCGCGCAGCTACGCGCTTTACCAGGGATTCGGCTTCCAGATCGCGCATGTGGTCGACAACACGTACAGCCAGGTGTACGGCGGCATCGGCACGGAGAAGCCGCAGACGACCGCCGCGGTCGACGCGACGCGCGGCGAGGTGCTCATGCACGACGGCCGGCTCGTCGAGGCGCTGTTCTCGTCGAGCGCGGGCGGCGTGTCGGCGGACGCCGCGGAGATCTGGGGGAACAGCGTCGCGTATCTCGCCAGCGTGCCGAGCCCGGACGAGCTGTCGGAGCAGGGGCTGTACCGCTGGCACCGCGTCGTGCTGCCGGACGGCCGGAACGGGTATGTGCGGGAGGATCTTGCCGCGGACACCGGCGAGACGACCGCCGCCGGCAGCAAGGTGCTGCGCATTACCGGCGACGGCGTCGCGATCCGGCCGATTCCGCTCATCCAGAGCAATGTCGAGCCGATCGCCCGCGTCGACAGCGGCACGCGCGTGGTCCTGCTGGAAACCGTCATCCAGTCGAACGAGATGAACTGGGTTCGCGGGCCGTTCACGCCCGCCCAGCTGGCGGAGACGATGAAGGGGCGCTCCGCGACGCCGGTCGACGGCGAGATCCTGACGCTCGAAGTGGGGCGGCGCGGCCCGTCCGGACGCGTGACGGAGCTGCTCGTGAACGGCAAGCGTTATGACGTTCGCACGCCCGACACGCTCCGCCCGGCGCTCGGAGGACTTCCGAGCACCCGGTTCGAGATTGACGAGACGGGCCGGGTCGCGATGCTTGGCGCGCGCGGCGAGGCGCGCGAACGGCCGTTCGACGGCGGCGCGGTCCACATGGTCGGCGCTTCGGGCGAGACCGTCAGGCTGGACGGGAACCACATGTACATCCTGAGCGGCGAAGGAACGATCCGCGCCGCCACCGCCGAGCCGGCGTTCTACTTCGCCGGCACCGGCAACGGCCACGGCGTCGGGCTTTCCCAATGGGGGGCGCGCGGGCTCGCCGAGCGCGGGTATGACTATCAATCGATTCTGAAATACTATTACAAGAATGTCACCATCGAGAAGGAAGGATAAGCGGTGTTCGCGCACGAATTCGATTTCGAGCTTCCCGAAGAGCTGATTGCGCAGACGCCGCTGCCCGAACGGACGGCCTCCCGGCTGCTCGCGCTCGACCGCGCGACCGGCGGGATCGACCACGGCACGTTCACCGATCTGAAGCGGTACCTCAGGCCCGGCGATACGCTCGTGCTGAACGACACGCGCGTATTGCCGGCGCGTCTGCTCGGGGTCAAGCCGGAGACCGGCGCCCGGGTCGAACTGCTGCTCCTCCGGCGGCTGGACGGCGACCGGTGGGAGACGCTCGCGAAGCCCGCGAAGCGGCTCAAGCCCGGGACCCTGCTGGCGTTCGGAGAAGACGGGAGCGGCGCGCCGCTGCTTGAGGCGGTCGTCATCGGCGAGGGCGAGGCGGGCCTCCGGACGGTCGAGTTCCGGTACAGGGGCATTTTCCAGGAGTTGCTGGACCGGCTCGGCGAGATGCCGCTGCCGCCTTACATCCGCCAGCGGCTGGACGACCGCGAGCGCTATCAGACCGTCTACGCGAAGCATGAGGGCTCGGCGGCCGCGCCGACGGCCGGACTGCATTTCACGCCCGCTTTTCTGGACGAGCTGCGCGCCGCCGGCGTCCGCACCGCGTTCGTGACGCTTCACGTCGGCCTCGGCACGTTCCGCCCGATGACGGTCGAGCGCGTCGAGGACCACGTCATGCACGCCGAATATTACGAGATCGGCGCGGAGACCGCCGCGCTGCTCAACGAGACGCGGGAGCGGGGCGGGCGGATCGTCGCCGTCGGCACGACGTCCGCGCGGACGCTGGAGACGGCGGCGGCCCGGTTCGGACCCGGGAAGATCGAGGCGTGCAGCGGGTGGACGGACATTTTCATCTATCCGGGCTATACGTTCCTGCTCGTCGACGCGCTGCTGACGAATTTCCATCTGCCGAGGTCGACGCTGGTCATGCTCGTGAGCGCCTTCGCGGGCCGGGACAACATCATGCGGGCGTACCGCGAGGCGATCGAGCGGAAGTACCGGTTCTTCAGCTTCGGCGACGCGATGTTCATTTACTGAGACGGAAGAATGGGAAGCGATAACGTGGCAATCCGATACGAACTGATCAAAGTCTGCAAGCAATCCGGCGCCCGGCTCGGACGGGTGCACACGCCGCACGGCTCGTTCGACACGCCGGCTTTCATGCCGGTCGGCACGCAGGCGACCGTCAAGACGGTCAGCCCGGAGGAACTGAAGGAGATGGGCGCGGGGATCATCCTGGGAAACACGTACCATCTGTTCCTCCGGCCGGGCCACAAGCTGATCGAGCGGGCGGGCGGGCTGCACCGGTTCATGAACTGGGACCGCGCGATTCTGACCGACAGCGGCGGCTTTCAGGTGTTCAGCCTCGCGAACATGCGCAAGATCCGGGAGGAGGGCGTCGAGTTCCGCTCCCATCTGAACGGCGACAAGCTGTTCCTGTCGCCCGAACTGGCCGTCGAGATCCAGAACGCGCTGGGCTCCGACATCATGATGGCGTTCGACGAATGCCCGCCGTATCCGGCCGATTACGATTACGTGAAGCAGTCCGTGGAGCGGACGAGCCGCTGGGCCGAGCGCTGCCTGAAGGCGCATGCCCGCCCGAAGGAGCAGGCGCTGTTCGGCATCGTGCAGGGCGGCATGTACGAGGACCTGCGGAAGACAAGCGCGGCCGATTTGACATCGCTGGATTTCCCGGGGTATGCTATTGGAGGGCTGAGCGTGGGGGAACCGAAGCCCGTCATGTACGAGGTGCTCGACTACACGGTTCCGCTGCTGCCGGCCGACAAGCCGCGATACCTGATGGGCGTCGGTTCGCCCGACGCGCTGATCGAAGGCTCGATCCGCGGCATCGACATGTTCGACTGCGTGCTGCCCACGCGCATCGCGCGCAACGGGACATGCATGACGAGCCGGGGCCGGCTGGTCGTCCGCAACGCGAAATACGCGGAGGATTTCGGTCCGATCGACCCCGCCTGCGATTGCTACACGTGCCGGAACTATTCCAGAGCCTATATCCGGCATCTGATCAAGGCGGACGAGACGTTCGGAATCCGGCTGACGACGATTCACAATCTCCATTTTTTGCTGAAGCTCATGCAGGACGTGCGGCAAGCGATTATGGAAGACCGGCTGCTTGATTTCCGCGATCGGTTTTTCGCCGATTACGGCCTGTTTGACAATGACAAAGGGTTCTAGAGAGGAGGAGCGATCATGTGGCTGACAACGACGGCCAATGCCGGAAGCGGCGGCATCTGGGGGCTCATCTTGCCGTTCGTGCTGATGTTCGCGGTATTCTATTTTCTTCTCATCCGGCCGCAGCAGAAGAAGCAGAAGCAGCGCAATCTGATGCTCAGCCAGTTGAAGAAGGGCGACAAGGTGACGACGATCGGCGGGCTTCACGGCGTGATCGTCGAACTGACGGACGACACGGTCGTGCTGCGCGTCAACGATACGGTCCGAATGACGTTCGAGCGCAGCGCCATCAACACGGTGATCGAATCGGCGCCGGCGCCGTCTTCGGAGTCCTGATCCGCGCTACATAACCGCAACGAAGCAAACCCTCTGTCCACAAGCGGCAGAGGGTTTTGTCATGCGAACATTTCCCGGGCAATGGCCGCGGCTAACGCCTGGTGCCGACGCCGAACATGCCGCCGATCGTTCCGGCGCCCGCCGAGATCGCGAGCAAGAGCAGCGATTCCAGGCTGAGCGGAGCGTCCGCCGCGAGAAAGCCGATCGCGAGCACAACCAGCGCGTACAGGGCGCCGAGCAGCAGGCCGACATACCACCCCTTCTGTCCTGCGCGCCTTCCCGCCGTGAACCCGCCGGCCAGCACGGAGACGCCGTGCGCCGCGAGCGCCAGGGTCGGCAGCGACGTCTCGTTCAGAGCGCTGTAGCGGAGCAGGAGCGAGAGCAGAAGCGCGGCGGCTCCCAGCCACAGAATCGCGGCGAACAGGCCGTAGAGCAGCGCCAGTCGTCCGCCGGATCGCGTCATCGTACGGATCGGTTCCATCGTTCATCCCTCCCCGGACCGTCAAGCTTTTCCACACCGTCTGTACACGTTATGCGGGACAAGCGGAAATAGAACTTGGAACAGGCGTCCAATAAGGCCAATTGAAGGAAAACCCGATGGACGAAACCGGAAATCTTGCGCTATAATCAATGGGACTTTGGCTGGAACGGGGGGGACCGGATTGGGTCAACAAGTCGCGGCTGAAGCGGCCTTGTCGCCGGGATGGCAGGTGATCGCGGCGGTCGTCGTGTTTCTTGCCGTCTACGCGGTCATCCTGACGGAGAAATGGAGCCGCGCGGCCGTCGCGCTGGCCGGCGCCGTCGTCCTGGCGCTGCTCGGCGCGGTCGGTCTTGAAGAGGCTTACAGCGCGCACATCGTGTGGCGGATGCTGTTCCTGCTCGTCGGCATGATGGTGCTGACCGGCATGGTCAGCCGGACCGGACTGATCCAATACGCGGCCATCCGGGCGGTGCAGCGGGTGAAAGCGTGCCCGGTCAAAATGCTGGCCGTTCTGACCGTCGCGACGGCGGTCGGCTCGGCGCTGCTCGATCATGTGACGACCGTGCTGCTCGTCGTGCCGATCACGATCCCGATCGCGCGCGCGCTCAAGGTCAGTCCGATGCCTTACCTGATCGCGGAGATCGTCGCCGTCAACATCGGCGGGGCCGCCACGATGATCGGCAGCCTGCCGAACATGATGATCGGCGGGGCGAACCCGCGGTTCACGTTCAACGATTTTCTCGTTCATACCGGACTGGTGTCGTTGTTCATCCTGATTCTGACGGTGTCGATTCTGGTCTATCTCTACCGCGGCAAGCTGACGGCGGGCAAGGCGGAGCGCAAGGAGGTGCTGGCGATCGACGCCGCCGGCGCCATTCGGGATCGCGCGCTCGCGCTCAAGACGCTCGTCGCGCTGGTCCTGACGATTCTCGGTTTCGTGCTGCACGGGCCGCTCTCCGAATGGACCGGGGTGCGGATCGAGGCGGCGACGGTCGCGCTCGCGGGGGCGACGCTGCTCATGCTGGCCGGCCTGAACGGGAAGGCCGTCGACGAAGCGCTGGACGCGATCGAATGGCGGACCGTCGTGTTCTTCGCCGGTCTGTTCGCGGTGGTCGGCGCCCTGGTCGAGACGGGCGTGATCGCGAATCTCGCGACGATGGCCCTGCAGCTGGCGCACGGCGACATCGGCTACCTGTCGATGCTGGCGCTGTGGCTGTCGGGCATCGTGTCGGCGACCGTCGACAATACGCCGTTCGTCGCGGCGATGATTCCGCTCGTGCGGGAATTCGGCGTCCAGATGGAACTTTCCGACCCGGCGGCGCTCGATCCCGTCTGGTGGTCGCTCGCGCTCGGCGCGTCGCTCGGCGGCAGCGGCACGCTGATCGGCGCGGCCGCGAACGCCGTCGTGGCCGGCATGGCCGCCCGCGAAGGCGAGCGGATCCCGTACATGGAATATCTGAAAATCGGCGCGCCGCTCACGCTGCTCTCTCTCGTCATTTCCTCCGCCTGGGTCGCCCTTTTCCTGTTGTAATCCTGTTGCAACGACAGGCGGAGCATCCACATATTGAACGTTTCCTCTCCGAATGCGCGTTCCGGCCGGGGGCGCATAATACGGTTACCGTTGAGGCGGTAGACGGATTCGGGGGGAGGAGCGGCTGCGTTGCAGGAATTCGGCATCATGGTGCTGCGAACCGTATTGACGTATTTCGTCGTGCTGTTGATCATGCGGATCATGGGCAGCCGGGAGATCGGCAAGCTGTCGGTCTTCGACTTCGTCGTCTCGATCATGATTGCCGAGATCGCGATCATCTCGATCGTCGAGCCCGAGCGAAACTTGACGCACGCGATCGTGCCGATGGCCACGCTGCTGGCGATTCAGGTCGCCACATCGTTCATTCTGCTCAAATCCCGGAAGCTTCGCCTCCTGTTCGACAGCAAGCCGCAGATCGTCATCGAGAAGGGGAAGCTGCGGCGGGACGTGATGAAGAAACAGCGGTACACGCTCGACGACCTGATGCTGCAGCTGCGCGAGCAGCAGATCGCGTCGGTCGGCGACGTCGAGTTCGCCGTGCTGGAGCCGAACGGCAAGCTGTCGGTCATTCCGAAGCAGAACGGCGGAGCGGAGAAGAACGGATCCAGGCCGGAGAAGGAGCCGTCCGCGTCGGAGACAGTGCCGATTCCGCCGAAATACCGGTTCGAGACGCTGCCGGTGCCGCTCATCATGGACGGGACCGTGCTGGAGGAGAATCTCGAGAAGCTCGGGAAGAACAAGTTCTGGCTGCGCAGCGAGCTGCGCTCGCGCGGCATCACGGATGTCCGGGACGTATTCCTGTGCACGCTCGACCATCGCGGTCGTCTGTTCGTCGACGCCGCCCGCAAGCCGCAGCCGTGAAGAGCGGACCGCGGTTTGCGGGCTTTTTTTGCCTTGTGGGGCGGAAAAAAGAAACGGCGGATCGCGGAACTTCGGCGGGACGGACGCCGGTCAGCGGAACATGCGGCCGATGAACGGGATGCGGACGACGTCGTGCCGATCGATCATCCGCATCAGCACCATGAGCAGCAGATAGACGACGGTCCCGACGGACAGCGCGAGAAGCAGGTTCATCCATTCGGCGGGCAGCAGCCAGCGCTTCATGACGAACAGGGAGGCGGCGCCCATGACGGTCATCGCGGCGATGACCTTCACGAAGTCGGGCAGCTTCATCGCGAAGCCGATCGCCCGCGCGACGCCGATGCCGTGGAGCGCGGTGACGAGCGCAATGTTGACGATGATCGCGATGAGCGCGCCATAGATGCCGAGGTCCGGACGCGAGGCGAGCCAGACGATCAGCGTGAGCTTCACCGCCGCGCCGATGAAGGTGTTCGTGAGCGCGACGCCCGGCCGGCCGAGCGACTGGAGCGCGGCCTGGAGCGGCGCCTGCAGATAGATGAACAGGGCGGCGGGCGCGAGCATCCGCAGCATCGGCGCGATCTCCGCGTGATCGTACAGCAGGCGGCAGATCGGCTCCGCGAACAGATACATCGCGACGGCGAACGGCGCGCCGGCGACGAGGGCGATCCGCGTCGACTGGTGCAGCCGCTTGTGGATGAGCGCCCGGTCCCGGCCGGCCGCGGCTTCGGACAGCGACGGCACGAGCGAGACGGCCAGCGAATACGTAAGCGCGGTCGGCAGGAGCGCGACCGGCATGATCATCCCCTGCAGCGCGCCGTACTGGGCGGTCGCGACGCCGGTCGCGATGCCCGCCGCCGCGAGGCTGCGCGCGGTAAGGATCGATTCGAGCAGGTAGGAGAGCGAGCCGACGAGCCGGCTTCCGGTGACCGGAACGGCCAGGCCGAGCAGCCGGCGCAACGCCGGGAACGGAGCGCCGGAGACGGCGGTCTCCCGGTCCCGGTCGGTTTTCCGGCTCCGCGCATACTGGACGAGCAGCACGATCAGGCCGAACGCTTCGCCGGCCACGACGCCCATCATCGCGCCGGAGGCGGCCCACTCGAGCCCGTACGGCAGCAGCGCGGCGGACAACAGCAGCACGAACGCGATGCGGACGACCGTCTCGGCCACCGTCGACACCGCCGTCGGCATCATGTTGTGGCGTCCCTGGAACCAGCCGCGCAGCACGGCCGACGCGGCGGTGATCGGCAATACCGGCAGCATCCACATGAACGTGGCGTACACGCGCCGGTCGGTGAGCACCCGGGTCGTCAGCCACGGCGCCGCCAGCGCCGCGAGGACGGCCAGCAGCACGGACAGCCCGAGCGCGAGCGCCATCGCGGTGCGGAAAATCTTCCGCTCGGCGCGCACGTCGCCGAGCGAGCGCGCTTCCGCGACCCATTTCGCGACGGCGAGCGGGATGCCGCCGGTGACGATCGTGACGAGCACGGTCATGAACGGATAGCCGAGCTGATAGAGCCCGACGCCCTCCGCGCCGATGACGCGCGGCAGGACGATGCGGGGTATGAAGCCGAGAATCCGGTTGATGACGCCTGCGGCGAGCAGAATCATGGCGCCCTGGATGAACGACTGCCTGGTCACGCTGGTTTTCCCCCTCCGGATGCGGCAAGCGGCTTTTGCGGACTTGCCTTAATCCATATGTATGCGGCCTGTCCGGCGGCATGACCCGAAGGAAACCGGACGCGTCCGGCAGGAATTCGGGGAGGCGGGGGCGAAATAGTACGGACATCCGGACAGCGTGGCAGGGAGGTGCGACGGATGACGGAAGACGAGCTGAACGCGATGATCGAGGAACTGTGCGAGAGCAAGGCGGAGGAGTTCCGCATGCTGGGTTACGAGGACGTGTCGGGCCGGGACGTCTGGGAATGCGTGAGCGAGAACTACCACAAGACGGGACAACCGGCGCTGCATCGGGTGGTCAATGACATTCTGTCGCTGAAGGTGACGCAGTTCATGAATTACGTCACGCTCGGCGCGTACCGCGGAATCCGTTTCTGACAGGACGCATATCAGGCAGGACAGCCGCTCCCGCGCGGATGCGCGGGAGTTTGTTTTTTGACTTCCCAAGATCGGCATCGCTATAATGGGGATGTCAATGCGCGAGCAAGATCGCTCCATCACGGAAGGGTGACGAGGTGTGGGTAAGCCGGTATTCGGCAGAAGCGGCGTTCGCTGGACCGCGTCGGCGGTGGCGCTGCTGGCGGCTGCCGGGGGACTGGCGGCCGGCAGCCACGCGCTGCTCGCCGAAAGTCTGCGGCAATCCGCGGGATCGGCGGCTTCCGCGCTGCAAGCCGGCGGTCGCTCCGCGCGGTCCGGCGATCAGGAAGCGAGACGCGGCGCCGCGGAAGCGCTGCTGCCGGTCGCGACGGCGGTCGCCGGCATCGAGCTGGTGCTGTCGGCGTTCCGCATCGTGCGGGATGACGCCGCGGCCGCGCCGCATTGGTCGGTGTTGATCGCCATTCCGATCCTGTGGGCGATCCGGGCGGCGTTGGATGGACCGGCCCGGAACCGGGCGTACGACGCGTATCTGTCCGCAATCGCGCTGCTCGGCGCGTCCGCGGCCGCGATCGGCGGCCGCTGGGGCGGACCGATCCTGCTGGTCATGGACGAAGCGGCGGGCTGCGCGATCGGCGCCGCGATGGCCTTGCAGGGATTCCGGGGCGCGCTTCGCCTGTTCGGCGGGGGCGTGCAGTCCGGAGTGGGCGAGGCCCAGCTTGCGGCGATGCGGGCCGCCGTGCGGAGCGTGGACGGCGTGATCGAGGTGGAGTCGTGCCGGACGCGGGAGCACGGGCACTATGTGGTCGTGAGTCTGACGATCCGGGTGAATCCGTTCATCACGGTGTACGAGGGACAGGAAATCGGCCGCAGGGCCCGGGAACGGCTGCTCGCCGCGTTCCCCTACGTGCTCGACGTGCGCGTCAAGGTGGAACCGTACGACCGCGGCTATCCCTACAAGATGCACGGAGACGCGCGGCAGGACAATGTGCCGACGCTGCTCCAATGACCCGGCCGTACGGGAAGCTGCGGCGAAGGAAAGCGGGAATTGCGGATGCTCAGATCGAACAACCGATGGATCGTGCGGCGGCCCGGCCCGGAGGATGAGGCGGCCGCGAAGCGGATCGCGCGCGCCCTCGGCCTGAAACCGCTTGCGGCCAGGCTGCTGGTTCTGCGGGGTATCAGGGACGCGGAGGCGGCGCGCGCTTTTCTGGAGGGCGGTCCGGAGACGCTGCGCGATCCGTTCCGGATGAAAGGCATGCGCGAAGCGGCGGAACGGATCCGTCTGGCGCTCGAACGCGGCGAGCGGATCCGGATCTTCGGCGATTACGACGCGGACGGAGTGTCGGCCACCGCGCTCGCGTCGCTGCTGCTCACGGAGCTGGGCGCCGATTTCGACCATGCCGTGCCGCACCGGACGCTGGAAGGCTACGGCCTGAGCGTGCCGGCGGTCGAAGCGGCGGCGGAGGCCGGCGTGCGGCTCATCCTGACGGTCGACAACGGCGTCAGCGCGAGCGAGGCGATCGCCCGCGCCGGCGAGCTCGGCATCGACGTCGTCGTGACGGACCATCACGAGCCGCCGCCGGAACTGCCGCGGGCCGCGGCCATCGTCAATCCGAAGCAGCCGGGCTGTCCCTATCCGTTCAAGGGACTGGCCGGCGTCGGCGTCGCGTTCAAGCTGGCGCACGCGCTGCTCGGCCGCCCGCCGCTGGAATGGGCGGAGCTCGCGGCGATCGGCACGATCGCGGACCTGATGCCGCTCCAGGACGAAAACCGGTTCATCGTCCGACACGGGCTCGGGCTGATGCGGCGAACGGGGCGGCCGGGAATTCGCGCGCTCGCCGCGAAGTGCGGCGTGGAGCCCGCCGCGTTGACCGCCGAATCGGTCGCGTTCGGGATGGCGCCGCGCATCAACGCGGCCGGCCGGATGAAGCACGCGGAGCCGGCGATCCGGCTGCTGCTGACCGGGGACGAAGCGGAGGCCGAAGCGTGCGCTGCGGAACTTGACGCGCTGAACCGCGAGCGGCAGCGGCTTGTCGACGCGATCGCGGCCGAAGCCGAGGCGGCCTGGTCGGACAGGGTCCGGGCGGCGGAAGCGGCCGGCGGGGACCGGCCGCGCGTCATCGTCGCCGCCGGGGAAGGCTGGAACGTCGGCGTCGCCGGCATCGTCGCCTCGAAGCTGATCGAGCGGCATTACCGTCCCGCGTTCGTGTTCGACCTCGATCCGGAGGCGGGCCTCGCGAAGGGCTCGGCGCGCTCGATCCCCGGCTTCGATCTCCACGCCGCGCTGACGGCCTGCGCCGATCTGCTGGACCACTACGGCGGGCACCAGGCGGCGGCCGGCATGACGCTGCGGGCGGAACGGCTGCCGGAGCTCGAGGCGCGGCTGAACGCGCTGGCGGCCGAATGGCTGACGGAGGACGACTACATACGCAAGGTGGAGATCGATCTCGTCTGCTCCCCCGACGAGGCGACGCTCGAGGCGGCCGAGCAGCTCCGGCTGCTCGAGCCGTTCGGGTACGGCAACCCGCGGCCGCTGATTCTGGTCGCGGACATGCCGGTCCGGAGCGCGCGGGCGGTCGGCAGGGACGGCCGGCATTTGCAGATCGCGCCGGCGGGACCGCCGGGAAGGCCCGACGCGGTCGGCTTCGGATTCGGCGACTGGGCGAACCGGCTCTCGGAGACGGCCCGGGTCGATCTGGTCGGCGAGCTGGGCGTCAACGAATGGAACGGCCGCCGCAAGCCCCAGCTCATCGTGCGCGATCTGCGCGTGAACAACGTGCAGCTGTTCGACGGCCGGGTAAGGCGGGCCGGAGCGGGCGCCGCGGACGGCCGGCTCGAGCGGCTGCTCCGGCTCGGCGGGCAGGGCGTCGCGGCCGAGCCGGCGGCGGTGTTCACCGCCGATCCGGCCTTGCGCGAGGCGGCCGCGGCGGGCGCGGCGAACCTCGCCGGCGCCTGGACCGTCCGCGCCTACGACGACGGGGACGACGGCCTTGACGGCTGCCGGTCGATCGTGCTGATCGACCCGCCGCCGAGCGGAGAGCGGCTGGCCGCGATTCTCGCCGCCTGCCGGGAGCCGGCGGCGGTCTACGCGCTGTATGAGATGCCTGACGCGCGCCGTTTCGATCGAAGTCTGTTCACCGCGGCCTACCGGCGGCTGCGCGAGGCGCTCGCGGAACCGGTCCGGACCGGGGAAGCCCTCGCCCTGCTCGACGGGCTCGTTCCGCGGGATCTGGCCGGGCTGGCGCTGGAGGTGTTCCGCGAGCTCGGTTTCCTCGAATCCGACGGGGACCGGATCCGGATCGCGCCGAATCCGGCGAAGCGCAGCCTGGAGGAATCCGCGGCCTACCGGGAAGCGGTGCGCGCCGCCGAAGCGGGGCGGCTCTGGTCCGCGCCGGCCGCCGAGCTGGCCGCGTGGATCGATCGCATGTCGCCGGCGTGCCGGGAATACGGAACGGAACCGGAAGGCCGGCTCGAGCCGGCCGGAGCGGCATATTCACAAGGAGGATAAGAGAAGATGGATTTCAAGGATTACATTCGCGTCATCCCCGATTTCCCGCAGCCGGGCATCCGCTTCAAGGACATCACGACGCTGCTGAAGGACGCGGAAGCCTACCGCAAGGCCCTCGAGACGCTGGCGGAGCGGGTGCGGCACCTGAACGTCGACCTGATCGCCGGTCCCGAGGCGCGCGGCTTCGTCGTCGGCGCGCCGCTCGCGTTCCTGCTCGGCGTCGGCTTCGTGCCGATCCGCAAGTCGGGCAAGCTGCCCGCCGAGACGGTCGAGGCGTCCTACGATCTCGAGTACGGCAGCGACCGGCTCGCGATTCACAAGGACGCCGTGCAACCCGGCCAGCGCGTGCTCGTGGCGGACGACCTGCTCGCGACCGGCGGCACGATCGCGACGACGACGAAGCTCATCCGGATGCTGGGCGGCGAAGTGGCCGGCGCGGCGTTCCTGATCGAACTGGGCTATCTGAACGGACGGGAGAAGCTCGAAGGCCTGGATGTTTTCTCGCTGATCACGTACTGACGACCCGTACCCCGGCAATCCGCCGAACGGAGGCCATCGCGGCTGACGGTTGCGGCTTGCGGGGGTCTTTTTTTTTTCGCGGGGGAAGAAGGGCTTCACCGAATGTTCACGAATTGTTCACGGGCCGCGCCCGGGATCGCCCGCCGCAGTTGACGGGGCAAGCCTCCGGGGTCATAATGTAAACTAACGTACCGCGCGGGGCACCCGCGGCGCACGGAAGAAAGGGACGATTGATGGGCATCGAGTCGCTGATCGAGAAAGCTTCGACTTATATGAAAGAATCGGATATCGAGAAGATCCGGGAGGCTTACCTGTTCGCCGCCGAAGCCCACAAGGGACAGGTGCGCAAATCGGGCGAGCCGTACATCGAACATCCGGTGGCCGTGGCCGAGATTCTCGTCAACATGCAGATGGACGTGACCTCCGCCGTGGCCGCGCTTCTTCACGATGTCGTCGAGGATACGAACGTGACGCTGGACGATCTGCGCGCCCGGTTCGGCGAAACGCTCGCGATGCTGGTCGACGGCCTGACCAAGCTGGAGCGCATCCAGTTCCGCTCGAAGGAAGAGCAGCAGAACGAGAACTACCGCAAAATGTTCGTCGCGATGGCGCAGGACATCCGCGTCATCCTGATCAAGCTGGCGGACCGGCTGCACAACATGCGCACGCTCAAGTTCCAGTCCGAGGAGGCGCAGCGCCGGATCGCGCACGAGACGCTGGAGATCTACTGTCCGATCGCGCACCGCCTCGGGATGTCGGCCATCAAGTGGGAGATGGAGGACATCGCGCTCCGCTACCTGAATCCGCAGCAGTATTACCGGATCGCCAACCTGATGCAGAAGAAGCGCGCCGAGCGCGAGCAGTACATCGCCGACGTCATCGAGCGGATTCGCGAGAAGCTGGCGGAGATGGGCATCCAGGGCGACATCTCCGGCCGGCCGAAGCACATCTACAGCATCTACAAGAAAATGGTCGACAAGAACAAGCAGTTCAACGAAATCTACGACCTGCTCGCGATCCGCATCATCGTCGACAACGTGAAGGACTGCTACGCGACGCTCGGCATCATTCATACGCTGTGGCGCCCGATGCCCGGACGGTTCAAGGACTACATCGCGATGCCGAAGGCGAACATGTACCAGTCGCTCCACACGACCGTCATCGGCCCGAACGGCGAGCCGCTCGAGGTGCAGATCCGCACCTGGGAGATGCACAAGACGAGCGAGTACGGCATCGCGGCGCACTGGGCCTACAAGGAAGGCCAGACGAATCCGAACGCCGGCTTCGGCGAGAAGGTGAAGTGGTTCCGCGAGATTCTGGAGCTGCAGAACGAGGCCCGGGACGCCGCGGAATTCATGGAATCGCTGAAGATGGATTTCTTCTCCGACCTTGTCTTCGTCTTCTCTCCGAAGGGCGAAGTGTTCGAACTGCCGGCCGGTTCGGTGCCGCTCGATTTCGCGTACCGCGTCCACACCGAGGTCGGCAACCGGACGATCGGCGCGAAGGTGAACGGCCGGATCGTCCCGCTCGACTACAAGCTCAAGACGGGCGACATCGTCGAGATTCTGACGTCGAAGCATTCGTACGGCCCGAGCCAGGACTGGCTCAAAATCGCCCAGTCGTCCCATGCGCGCAGCAAGATCAAGCAATGGTTCAAGAAGGAGAAGCGCGAGGAGAACATCCAGCGCGGCCGCGAGGCGATCGAGCGCGAGCTGAAGCGGCTCGGTCTCGAGCCTTCCGAATGGATGCAGGATGAGAAGATGCAGCCGGTCGCGGCGAAATTCGCGTTCAACGACATCGAGGACATGCTGTCCGCCGTCGGCTTCGGCGGCATCACGGCGGCGCAGATCGTCACCCGGCTGACGGAGAAGCTGCGCCGCGAGGCGGAGGAAGCGGAGAAGATCGAGCTGTCCGCCGAGGTGAAGGAAGTGAAGCCGCCCGCGACCGCGGCGGTCGGGCAGCGGAAGCGGTCGGCCCAGGGCATCCGGGTGAAGGGCGTCGAGAACCTGCTCGTCCGGTTCGCGCGCTGCTGCAACCCGGTGCCGGGCGACGAGATCGTCGGCTACATCACGCGCGGCCGCGGCGTGTCGGTCCACCGGGCCGACTGCAACAACCTGCCGTCGCAGGAGAACGACGAAGAGGCGGCGCGCGTCATCGAGGTCGAATGGGAGGAATCGGCCGAGGCGAACTACGCGGTCGACATCGAGATCCGCGGCCACGACCGGAAGGGGCTGCTGAACGAGGTGCTGTCCGTCGTGGCGGAGAGCAAGACGAACATCGCGGCCGTGTCGGGGCGCTCGGACAAGAACAAGCTCGCCCTGATCCACATGACGATCCTGATCCGCAACGTCGAGCATCTGCAATCCGTCGTGGACAAAATCAAGCGGGTGCGCGACATTTTCTCCGTGCAGCGGATCATGCAGTGAAACGAGCGAAAGGTTGGAGCTAGCGACATGAGAGTGGTGGCGCAGCGCGTCTCCTCCGCGTCGGTGGACGTCGGCGGCGAGACCGTCGGCGCGATCGGCAAGGGGCTGCTGCTCCTCGTCGGCGTGACGCACGACGATACGGAGGCGGACGCGAAATGGATGGCGGACAAGATCGCGGGCCTGCGCATCTTCGAGGACGGCGACGGGAAGATGAACCTGTCCGTCCTCGAGGTCGGGGGAAGCGTCCTGTCCGTCTCGCAGTTCACGCTGTACGGCGATTGCCGCAAGGGCAGGCGGCCGAACTTCATGGAGGCCGCAAGGCCGGAACTGGCCGAGCCGCTGTACGAGACGCTGAACCGGATGTTGCGCGAGCAGGGGCTGACGGTCGAGACCGGACGGTTCGGCGCGATGATGGAGGTGCGGCTCGTCAACGACGGGCCGGTGACGCTCATTCTCGACACGAAGGACCGGGGGCGCTGAGGCGATGGTCCGGACGCGGGCGACCGGTCCGGACGGAGATGGAGCCGGACCGGTCGCGCAGGGCGGGCCGGCTGCGGTTTGCCGGTCGCCTGACGCCTGATGACGAAACGCGCCGCCCTGCCGGTTAATCCGCCGCCGCGCGGGCCACACTAGCGGACACGGGCCGCTGGTGCGCGGCCACGGCTTTCGGAAGGAGCTGGGCGGCAGTGCGGCAATCGCCGGCGCAATGGCAGATGGCGCGCGCCTCCGCGATGCTGCCGGGAGCGGATCGGCGGGAAGCGGCCGCCGCGCTCGGCATGGATGGCGAGATCCACGGGCGGCGTCCGGAGATTCGGACGATTCCCGTCCGCGGCAGGGGCGGAGCGGGGATGGCATGACGGACAGAAGCGGCGGATCGCGAATTCATGGCGGACCGCCGCGGGTTCACAAGGGGAGAGCGGGATGCGGATACATCTTCGAATCGAAGAACAGGCGCTTGAACGGTCGCTCGCGAACATCGCGGCGCTGTTCGACGAGGACGCGGCCGTGACGGCCGGTCCGGCGGACGCGCCGGACGCCGAATGGACGGTCGCCGTCGATGTGGCGGACCGGGACGGCGTCGTGCGCGCGACGGCCGTGCTGACCGAAGCGGGCGGCGGCGAGCCGGTCCGGGCGGAGGAAGTCCGCGCGGCGCCGGACGGCGCGTCCGACGAGGAGCGGCGGGCCGTCCGCCGCCAGGCGGCGGGCGCGGCGCTGCTCGAGGCGCTCGAGCGCCGCACCGGCATCGTGCAGCCGTGGGGCATCCTGACCGGCGTGCGGCCGACGAAGCTGCTTCACGACCGGAACCTGCGCGGAGTCGGCCGCGAAGAGACCCGGCGGGAGCTGCGCGGGCTGTACCGGATCAGCGACGAGAAGATCGCGCTCATGGAGCGGATCGTGGACCGGCAGCTCGCCGTCCTCCCCGACCTGTACGAACTGGGGCGCGAAGTCAGCCTGTACATCGGCATCCCGTTCTGTCCGACGAAGTGCGCCTATTGCACGTTCCCCGCGTACGACATCAACGGCCGGCAGGGCTCGGTGGACGGTTTTTTGCACGGGCTTCATGAGGAGATGCGGCTGATCGGCGACTGGCTGCGGAGAACCGGTACGGGCGTCACGACGATCTACTACGGCGGCGGCACGCCGACCAGCATCTCCGCGGAGGAGATGGACGCGCTGTACGCGCTGATGTACGAGGTCATTCCCGGCATGGATCGGGTGCGGGAGATCACCGTCGAGGCGGGGCGGCCGGACACGATCACGCCGGAGAAGCTCGAGGTGCTGCGCAAGTGGAAGATCGGCCGGATCAGCATCAACCCGCAGTCGTACACGCAGGCGACGCTCGACCGGATCGGACGCTGGCATACCGTCGGGGAGACGATCGAGAAGTTCCGGCTGGCGCGGATGCACGGCATGAACAACATCAACATGGACCTGATCATCGGTCTGCCGGGCGAAGGGCCGGAGGAGTTCGCGCATTCGCTGGCCGAGACGGCGAAGCTGATGCCGGAGTCGCTGACGGTGCATACGCTGTCGTTCAAGCGGGCGTCGGAGATGACGCGGAGCCGGCGGGAAGAGGGCGGCGGCAAGTACCGGGTCGCGGGCCGCGAGGACATCGTGAAGATGACGAAGATGGCGCTGGAGTGGACCGAGGCGCACGGGTACGTCCCGTACTACCTGTACCGGCAGAAAAACATCCTCGGCAACCAGGAGAACGTCGGGTACGCGAAGCCGGGGGCGGAGAGCCTCTACAACATCCTGATGATGGAGGAGATGCAGTCGATCATCGGCATCGGCTGCGGCGCGACGAGCAAGTTCATCGATCCGGCGACGGGCGTGATCACGCGCCATGCGAATCCGAAGGAGCCGAAGGCGTACATCGAGTCGTGGGAGCGCGCCGCGGAGGCGAAGATCGAGGCGCTCGACCGGGTGTTCGGCGCCGGCGCGGCCGCTTTGTAATACAATTGTAATCTCGTGCAAATGTTTCTTTAATCTTCGGGGCCTATAATGAAAATCGACCCCCTTTATTGATATAATCTGATTTCGGCCTGCAACGCGCGTTGCGGGCTTCTTTCTTTAGCGGTTCCGCGGCCCGATCTGAATCGTTCGGATTCGGGGGAACGCAAAATCGCCGGGATACCCCATCGCGTTGTTTTCCAGCCGGCATCCCTTGTGGATGTAAAAATAATGCTCGTGGATATGCCCGAAGCACCAGATCTTTCCTTCGCATTGGTCCAAATACGCCTGGCCGTCAAAGAAATAAAAGCTTTTGGTCACGCCCCGCGCATACCTGTTCTTCGCGTGTGTCCAGTCCGGTCCGACATGCGTGACGATGACATCCGGCTGCCGCGCGAGAACCGACTCCAGTTTCCTTTTCTCTTCCTCCGCATCGGGAATTCCCGATATGTACCTCCCGTCGTTCATCATTTCTTGCCAAATCGCCGTCATCTGTTCCAGCGAATGTCCGCAACATTGCATCCCGTACTGGAAGTCGTACCACATGCCGGTTCCCCCGAAGGTAACGCCGTCTATCGTCACACAGGTTCCTTCGAGGAAATGAAGATTGTCCAATGCGGAAGCCCGGTTTTTCATGTCTTCCCATCGCGCGTCCGACGAACCGAACTTCCGGCGCTGCTGGTTGGAAACCAGATACAGATCGTGATTGCCGCGGACGATCAGGATATGCTCGTAGTACTGTTTCAAAAATTCGAGCATCAGGTAATTCTGGTTGTTGTAATGCCCCATGTCCCCCGCGATGACCAGCACCGGCGAAGGCGAGACCGGGAGCATGCGCGAAAACAGCTTTTCGATTTTGCGGCTCTGCACCGCTCCGCAAGGCACCGGGGAGATCCAGTGATCCAGGTGGATGTCCGAAATGAGGTCAAACCGGCTCAATTTGCCCATCGCGATTCATCCTTTTCCGAATTCGACTGAAGAATAAACATAAGAAGGGAAAACCTTTTCTTCAGGAATATGCTTCATCCATGACGACTTTGCCGGCCGCGGGGTTCCCTTTTCTTAAGAATTGGCTGTCGGAACCGCCGCTTCACGGTTCACCCCGCCACCTTCCAGTGTAAGGGATGGCGGCCGGAGTGTCCAAAGCCTTGCGCCCGGTCCGGGCGCCGCTGTTCCATCCTGGGTTGGTCATCGGTCCGGCGGGGATCTTTTTCGCCGCGGGCGCCTTGGCGCGCGAATCCGCTTGACCATTTTTCCTGAATCCGTAAAATGGAATGATCAGGAAGATGGTCGAAGCGGGGATGCGGCTTGAAAACGTGGAGAATCGTGCTGGTATGCTGCCTGCTGGCGGTTCTGGGCATCTTGTCCGCGGATGCCGGACAACCCGGGGAGGAGCGGCTAATTCGCAAGATGCTGGAGTCGTACGCGAATGCCGTGACGCAGGACGGCCGGAGCCACGGATCACGCGTCATGGTGGTCTGGTCCTCGACTCCGGCGGAAATCCGGGGGATCACTCCGCTGAAGGTCACGCTGAAGCGAAAATTGCGCGAGGATTTGTGGGAAGCGTCGGTTGGAGGCAACCGCGCCATTCTCATGAAGGTCACCCGCATCCATGCCGCTCCCGCCCTGGAAGAGAACAGATCCTATGTGATTCCCGATATGGTCGCCCATGACGAGGAACCGGAGAAGGAAATCCGCATCGTGAAAGGCGACCTGATCCTTCCGCCGGATGCCGAAGATCCGTGAACCAAGCCGTCGATGTCCGGTTGACAGTGGAAAACGCGCATATTACAATAAGGGGCAATGATTTCACATGACCAGAATCGATGACGGGAACGCGTCATCCGGAACCGCATCCGCAGAGAGGGCGGCCGTCGGCTGCAAGCCGCCTGTTGACGACCGGATGAACAACCTCCCCGAGATTTCCGTGCGAACGGACCGCGCCTCGCGCGCGGCGACTCCCCAGTAGCGCGGAACGCGGCCGGGCGTTAAGCGGCATGAACGAGCAAGTGCGAGCGGCAATCGGCGGGCCGCGCGGGAGATGCGCCCAACCGGCGGCGCGGCGATTGGCGATCCGCGGGCTGTCCGGCGGCATCGCTGCATGCGCACTTGGAAATTGGGTGGCACCACGGGAGCGAAGGCTCTCGTCCCTGGAGGGACGGGAGCCTTTTTTCATTGACGGGGAGCCCGGACCATCGATCCGAGTACAAGTACGAGAGACGGGGTGATCCTATGGCATTCCAGCGGCCGCCGGGCACGCAGGATATCCTGCCCGGCAGCGCGGCGGTCTGGCAGCGCGTCGAAGAGGCGGCGCGCGAGCTGTGCCGCCGGTTCAACTACCGCGAGATCCGCACGCCGATCTTCGAGGCGACCGAGCTGTTCCGGCGAGGCGTCGGCGAGACGACCGACATTGTCGAGAAGGAGATGTACACCTTCGAGGATCGCGGCGGGCGGAGCGTGACGCTCCGGCCGGAAGGCACGGCCGGCGTCGTGCGGGCCTATGTCGAGAACAAGCTGTACGGCGAGCCGGATCCGGCGAAGCTGTATTACATCGGCCCGATGTTCCGCTACGAGCGGGCGCAGGCGGGGCGGTACCGCCAGTTCCACCAGTTCGGGGTCGAGGCGCTCGGCTCGACGGACCCGGCGCTGGACGCGGAAGTGATCGCGCTCGGCGCGATGTTCTACCGGGAGATCGGCCTCGGGGGCGTGCGCGTCGAGATCAACTCGGTCGGCACGCCGGCCGTCCGCGCGGCGTTCCGCGGCAGGCTGCTCGAGTTCCTCGAGCCGCTCAAGGAGCAGCTCTGCGAGGACTGCCGCAAGCGGATGGAGCGCAATCCGCTGCGCGTGCTCGACTGCAAGGTCGACCAGGACAAGTTCGGCGGGGCGCCGTCGATCCTGGACAGCCTCGATGAGGAATGCCGGACGCATTTCGAGGCGGTGCAGCGGCATCTTGCGGCGATGGACATTCCGTATGCGATCAACCATCGGCTCGTCCGCGGCCTCGATTATTACACGCACACCGCCTTCGAATACAAGGCGGAGGGGATCGGCGCGATCGATACGATCGGCGGCGGCGGGCGCTACAACGGGCTCGTGCGGGAGATCGGCGGCCCCGACCAGCCGGGCGTCGGCCTCGGCATCGGGCTGGAGCGGACCGTGCTCTTGCTCGAGCGGCAGCAGGCGGACGCCGGCGGCGGGGCGATCGACGTCTATCTCATCGGCCTCGGCGAGGCGGCGGAGCGGGAGACCGTCCGGCTGTTGCACCGGCTGCGCCAGGCGGGCCTGGCGGCGGAGCGCGACTACGCCGGCCGCAAGATGAAGGCGCAGCTCAAGGCGGCGGACCGGCTGAACGCCCGTTACGCGGCGATTCTCGGCGACGACGAGCTTGCGCGAGGCGAGATCGCGCTGAAGGAGATGGCGACCGGCGAGCAGCGGTTCGTGAAGCTCGACGAGCTGGCGTCCGCGGTTCGCGCACAAGCGTGATTCCGGCCGTCGCCAAGACGGCTCAACCCATATCAAGCAAAGGGAGTCGAGAGAAAATGACGCTCAGAACCCATCATTGCGGCACATTGACCAAGGCGGACGTCGGCAAGGAAGTGACGCTCAGCGGCTGGGTGCAGCGCTACCGCGACCTCGGCGGCGTCCTGTTCATCGACCTGCGCGACCGGACCGGCATCGTGCAGATCGTGTTCAACCCGGCCTTCTCGAAGGAAGCGCATGAAATCGCCGACCGCGCGCGCAGCGAGTATGTGCTGACCGTGCGGGGCGAAGTGGTGCACCGCGATCCCGAGACGTACAACCCGAACATCCCGACGGGCGAAATCGAGGTGCGCGTGAAGCACATCGAGATTCTGAACCCGGCGAAGACGCCGCCGTTCCCGATCGAGGACGGCATCGACGTCGACGAGTCGGTGCGGCTGAAGTATCGCTACCTCGACCTGCGCCGGCCGGAAATGCAGCGGACGCTGATGCTGCGCTCGAAGGCGGCGAAGGTGTTCCGCGATTTCCTCGATTCGCACGGCTTCATCGAGATCGAGACGCCGATCCTGACGAAGAGCACGCCGGAGGGCGCGCGCGACTACCTCGTGCCGAGCCGGCTCCATCCGGAAGAATTCTACGCGCTGCCGCAATCGCCGCAGATCTACAAGCAGCTCCTGATGGTCGGCGGCATCGAGCGGTATTACCAGATCGCCCGCTGCTTCCGCGACGAGGACCTGCGCGCGGACCGTCAGCCGGAGTTCACGCAGGTCGACATCGAAACGTCGTTCCTGTCGCGCGACGAGTTGCTGGATCTCATGGAGGAGCTGGTCGTCAAGCTGTTCAGGGAGACGGTCGGCGTCGACATCCCGCGCCCGTTCCAGCGCCTCTCGTATCGGGACGCGATGGACAAGTACGGCTCCGACAAGCCGGATCTCCGGTTCGGGCTCGAGATCGTCGACATTACGGACATCGCGAAGGATTGCGGCGTGCAGGTGTTCGCCGCGGTGGCTTCGCAGGGCGGCGTCGTCCGTGCGCTGAACGCGAAGGGCTGCGCGAACTGGAGCCGCAAGGAGCTCGACGACCTGAAGCCGTTCGCCGAACGCTACGGCGGCAAGGGGCTCGCGTGGATCACGGTGAAGGACGGCGAGTGGCGCGGTCCGATCGTGAAATTTTTCAAACCGGAAGAAATCCGGGCGCTTACGGAGCGTCTCGGCGTGGAGGAAGGGGACCTGCTCCTGTTCTCCGCCGACAAGAAGAAGATCGTCTGCGACGTGCTCGGCAATCTGCGCCTGAAGATCGGCCGGCAGCTCGGCCTGATCGACGACTCCGCGTTCCGGTTCGCCTGGGTCGTCGACTTCCCGCTGCTCTCGTGGGACGAGGACGCGAAGCGCTATGTGGCGGAGCACCATCCGTTCACGCGGCCCGTGGACGAGGATCTGCCGCTGTTCGACAGCGATCCCGGCTCGATCCGCGCGCAGGCCTACGACCTCGTGCTGAACGGCTATGAGGTCGGCGGCGGCTCGATGCGGATCTACAAGCGGGACGTGCAGGAGAAAATGTTCAAGGCGCTCGGCTTCACGATGGAGGAGGCGCGCGAGAAGTTCGGCTTCCTGCTCGACGCGTTCGAATACGGCACGCCGCCGCACGGCGGCATCGCGTTCGGCTTCGACCGGCTGATCATGCTGCTGGCGGGCCGGACGAACCTGCGCGAGACGATCGCGTTCCCGAAGACGGCGAACGCGACCGATCCGATGATGGACGCGCCGTCGCGCGTCGAGCGCGAGCAACTCGCGGAGCTGCACATCCGCACGGTGCCGAAGCCGGGCGCGAAGCCGCAGCAGTCCGCGGGCCCGGCGCAGCAAGCGCAAGAGCCGCAGGCCGAGTAAAGGAGACGATTGCCGGACATGCTTCACCAATTTTCTCGCACCGAACTGGCCGTCGGGCCGGAGGGGCTCGAGGCGCTGAAGCGGAGCACGGTCGCCGTGCTCGGGGTCGGCGGCGTCGGCTCGATCGCCGTCGAGGCGTTGGCTCGGACCGGCGTCGGCCGGATCATCATGATCGACAAGGACGTCGTCGACATCACAAACGTGAACCGGCAGATCCACGCGCTCCTGACGACGATCGGCCAGCCGAAGGCGGAGCTGATGCGCGAGCGGATCAAGCAGATCTTCCCGGAATGCGACGCGATCGCGCTGAAGATGTTCTACACGGAGGAGACGTGCGAGGAGCTGTTCAAGTACGATCTCGATTACGTGCTGGACTGCTCGGACACGATCACCTACAAGATCCATCTGATCAAGGAGTGCCTGAAGCGAAACATTCCGATCATCTCGAGCATGGGCGCGGCGAACCGGATGGATCCGACGAAATTCCGGGTTGCGGATATTTCCAAAACCTACAACGACCCGATGGCGCGCGTCATCCGCACGAAGCTGCGGCAGGCCGGCATCCGCAAGGGCGTCAAGGTCGTCTTCTCGACCGAGGAGCCGCTGAAGCCGCGCCGCGACGTGACGGAGCGGATCGTGCCGGAGAACGCGCCGCAGATCCGCAAGGCGCAGCAGCCGCCGGCGAGCAACTCGTTCGTCCCGCCGGTCGCCGGGCTCATCATGGTCAGCGTCGCCGTGCGCGATCTGCTCGCGGCCGGCGGCGTGCGGGTCTGATGCCATAACCGCATCCACGCGACGGATCGGCCGTCCGGCATGCTCGCCGGCGGCCGATTTGCTTTTCGCGAATGAAGCGAACGTCAAATTCCCTCCTTCGTGTCGGGTGGGGTTCAGCGGACGCCGCCCACGGCTTCGAGCACGTCGGGCAGCCTGATGTTGTAGCGTTCGGGGTTCGCCACCACATCCTGCGCATCGATGACGACCGGAACGACGTCATCGCCTTTGTAGAAGGTCTTCGGTCCGAGCTCGGTCATCGGGGGATGGTACAGGATGCGGATCGCGCGGCAGAACAGCGGCTCAAGCAACGTGACGAACCATCGGATGTTGTGTTCCCGCGCGACAAGGACCGCGGCCGCCACGAGATCGTCGACATATTTTCCCCGGTGTTCGGGCAGCACCGCGTACTTGTCGATCTCCGCCACCCGTCGGCGATCCCGGACCAGTTCGGGCATCCGTCCGACATCCGCGACCGACTCGAAGGCGCTTACCCCCGGGAGAAATGGCTTGAATTCCGCGGTGCCGACGGGCTCCCCATCCGGCGTCAGGACGAGCCATCGTTCCAGCACGGCCGGCGAAAACTCGAAATCATACCCCTTCTCCCGCCATGCCGTCATCCAGATGAAGTTGTAGTACGCCAGATCCTGTTCTGTAGCGACGCGTTTGAGCATGAATTCATCTCCTTTCTTTTCTTTAGGTGCCATTTAATTACTTTCATGTTTGTGGTGACATTTTAGCAAATCCGTCCGTTTCGACGTATCGAACCGGCAGACCATTTCCAGTAGTTCCCAGGCAAGAGGAAGCTCGAAATCCGCCGTCGAAATCTGTCTAACCACTCAGAAGCATGAGGGTGCCGGGCAGCCGGGTGGACGCGAAGTGCCGGCGGCATGCGGCACGGTGGCGAACACATGTGCGAATGTGCTATCATTCAAGGTAGCGAGGGTGGGATGACGGACATGGATTTATTCACCTACCGGGACGAGCAGACGCCCCGCGGCCGGCTGCTGGCGGACCGGATGCGGCCCGAGTCGCTGGACGACTATATCGGGCAGGAGCACATTCTCGGTCCCGGCAAGCTGCTGCGCCGGGCGATCGAGGCCGACCAGGTAAGCTCGATTCTGCTGTACGGCCCGCCGGGCTGCGGCAAGACGACGCTCGCCCACATCATCTCGAAGCGGACGCAAGGAGAGTTCGTCCGGCTGAACGCCGTGGACGCGTCGGTCAAGGACGTGCGCGACGTGATCGACCGGGCGCGGGAATTGAAGGCGCTTTACGGGAAGAAGACGATCCTGTTCCTCGACGAGGTGCACCGGTTCAACACGGCCCGCCAGGACGCGCTGCTGCCCGCGGTGGAGCAGGGCATCATCGTGTTCATCGGCGCGACGACCGAGAATCCGTTCCACCATGTGAACGGCGCGCTGCTCTCGCGCTCGACGCTGTTCCGCCTCGAGCCGCTGACGAAGGAGCATGTGATGATCGCGCTGCGCCGCGCGCTGGCCGACCGCGAGCGCGGACTCGGATTCATGAAGCTCGAGGTGGACGAGGAGGCGCTCGAACATATCGCGCGGGTCGCCGGCGGCGACATCCGCCGGGCGCTGAACGCGCTCGAACTGGCGGCGGTCACGACATCGTCGCGTCCGGACGGCACCGTCCACATCACGCTGGACGTGGCGGAGGAGTCGATCCGCCAGCCGACGGTGAAGGCGGATCCGTCGACGCAGTACGACGTGCTCTCGGCGTTCCACAAGAGCATCCGCGGATCGAGCGACGCCGCCCTGTTCTGGTTCCTGTACGCGGTGGAGAAGCTCGGCATGGATCCGATGGTGTTCCTGCGCCGGCTGATCGTGGCGTGCAGCGAGGACATCGGCCTGGCCAATCCGCAGGCGATGGTGCAGGCGGTGACGGCGATGGACGCCTACCACAAGATCGGCTGGCCGGAGGCGAAGTACAACATCGCGCAGGCGATCCTGTTCGCTGTCGAGAGCCCGAAGTCGAACGCGACCGCCATGGCGATCAGCCGCGTCATGGGCGCGATCGAATCGGCGGGGACGATGGAGGTGCCGCTGCATCTTCGCGACGCGCACTACAGCGGGGCGGAGAAGCTCGGGCATGTCGGCTACAAATATCCCCACGACTATCCCGGGCATTATGTCGAGCAGCAGTATTTGCCCGACCGGCTGGACGGAAGGTTTTTCTACGAGGCGACAACACAGGGCATGGAGGAAAAAATACGCATTAATCAACAGAAAAGGCGCAATTCGGGCAGATCGTGACCTATTGGCGGAAAATCCGCAATTCCGCCCGGCTAAGGTTCATAAAGGTCAACCTCAGCCGAATAAGAATAACCATAAACGCCGTCACGAACATTTGACGCGCGGGGGCGGTATCGCATAAACTTTGATATAAGGATTCTTTATAAATAGGCTGTCGCGAAGGCGCCATCATAATTCAGAGGAGGTGCACCTGGTTCCGCCATCCTTCCGCCCGGCGGAACGGCGGGATCAGGGAATCGGTGGGCAGTGACCCGTTACCCATATGGCTTAGTCTGTTGCTGGTCGTATTCCTGGTGTTCATGAACGGCTTCTTCGTCGCTGCGGAATTCGCGATGGTGAAAGTCCGCGGCAGCCGGATCGACACGCTTGTCCAGGAGGGGCACAAGCGCGCCAAGCTGGCCGAGAATCTGACCAACAATCTGGACGCCTATCTGTCCGCCTGTCAGCTCGGCATCACGCTGGCGTCGCTCGGTCTGGGCTGGATCGGCGAGCCGGCGGTGGCCGATCTGCTGGAACCGGTGTTGCACGCGGCGGGAATCGAGAACGAAGTGCTGCTGCATACGATCTCTTTTGCCATAGCGTTCACCTTCATCACCTTCCTGCACATCGTGCTCGGCGAACTGGCCCCGAAGACGCTGGCCATCCGCAAGGCGGAGGGCGTCACGCTCCTGACGGCGAGACCGATGATCGCGTTCTACAAGGTGATGTATCCGTTCATCTGGCTCTTGAACGGCACCGCGAACAGCATGTTGCGCATGGTCGGCATCGCGCCGGCGTCGGAGAAGGAATCGGCGCACACCGAAGAAGAAATCCGGATTCTGATGAAGGAGTCCCACAAGAGCGGCCTGATCGACAACACCGAACTGACGCTCGTGGACAACATCTTTGAATTCACCGAGACGACGGCCCGGGAAATCATGATTCCGCGCACCGAAATGAACGTGCTTTACGCGAACCTGTCGTTCGAGGAGAACAAGCGGATCGCGCTGCAGGAGATGCACACCCGCTATCCGGTCTGCGAGAACGACAAGGACAACATCATCGGCTTCGTCCATATCCGGGACATCCTTCGGGCCGAGAAGCCGGTCAGCATCCGGGACATTTTGCGGCCGATCACGACCGTGCCCGAGTCGATGCAGATCAGCCAGCTGCTCAAGCTGATGCAGAAGAAGAAGACGCAGATCGCGATTCTGATCGACGAATACGGCGGAACGTCGGGGCTTGTCACGCTCGAGGACATCATGGAGGAGATCGTCGGCGAGATCCAGGACGAGTTCGACGAGGAACGTCCGGACATCGAGCGCAAGGACGACAGGACGTACTCGATCAACGGGCTGCTGCTCATCGAGGAAGTCAACAGCTACTTCAATCTGGACATCGAATCCGACGACTACGACACGATCGGCGGGTGGATCTATTCGCAGATCGAAATTCCGCCGACGCGCGGCCAGGGCGTGTTCTACAAGGACACGCACAAGTTCGTGATCGAAGAGACGGACAATCTGCGCATTTCTCGCATCACGGTTCATCTCATCAAGGATGACGAGAACAGCGGGGAGCTGCTGCCGGCCGAGAAGACGGGCTGACGACCGCTCCTTCGCCCAAAGGGAAACCTCCGGATCGACGCATCCGGAGGTTTCCGTGCGATTGAGGGTTATTTCCGGGCGGAACCCGCTGCCGGCGTCTCCGCGGGATCGATCTTGAGCACCCGCTCGATCGTGCCGCCGCCGAGGCATTCGTCGCCGTCGTAGAAGACGACGGCCTGGCCGGGCGTCACCGCCCGCTGCGGCGCGTCGAAGACGACGTCGGCCGTGCCGTCCGGACGCAGCGTCACCGTGACGCCCTGATCCGGCTGGCGGTAGCGGAATTTCGCCGTGCAGCGCAGCGGTCCGTCCGGGCGATTCTCCGGTATCCAGTTCACGCCGCTCGCCGTCAGTCCCTTGGAGTAAAGCGCGGGGTGCCGGTCGCCCTGCACGACGAGCAGCTCGTTGCGCTCCAGATCCTTGTCCGCGACGAACCAGGGCTCGCCCGTGCCCGTGCCGCCGATGCCGAGCCCCTGCCGCTGGCCCAGGGTATAATACATCAGGCCGTCGTGCCGGCCCATGACCTTGCCGGTGGACAGGTCGACGATGTTGCCCGGCCGGGCGGGCAGGTAGTGGCTCAGGAACTCCCTGAAGTTGCGCTCGCCGATGAAGCAGATGCCGGTGCTGTCCTTCTTGCCCGCCGTGGCGAGGCCGGCTTCGGCCGCGATCCGGCGCACCTCGGGCTTCGTCAGATGGCCGATCGGGAACATCGCCCGCTCGAGCTGCTTCCGGCTCAACGCGTGCAGGAAGTAGGTCTGGTCCTTGTTCGGATCGGCGCCGCGCAGCAGGCGAACGCCGCCCCCGGAGCGGTCGATCCGCGCGTAATGGCCTGTCGCCAGGAAGTCCGCCCCGAGCTCGAGCGCCTTCTCCAGAAACTCCCCGAACTTGATCTCCCGGTTGCACATGACGTCGGGATTCGGCGTGCGGCCGCGCTCGTATTCCGCGAGGAAATAAGCGAATACTTTATCATAATAGGGTTTCTCGAAATTGACCGTGTACATCGGAATGCCGATCTGGCTGCAGACGCGACGCACGTCCTCCGCGTCCTCGTCCGCCGTGCAGCGTCCGAATTCGTCCGTGTCGTCCCAGTTCTTCATGAACACGCCGACGACGTCGTAGCCCTGCCGCTTGAGCAGCAGCGCCGCGACGGACGAGTCGACGCCGCCCGACATGCCGACGACGACGCGCGTTTTCGATGGGTCTTTGTGGTTCATTTCGTATCACCGCCTGTTTGCACATTGTAACACAAACGCGAAAATATTTTCACCGTTTCTGCTGGATTCTGGAACACAATCCGGCGGAATTGTGATACCATATGTTGAAGATAGGAATACCGAGAATTGTAAATGGGACAGAATGGTGAAGCGGGGTGCCGAAACCGTGAAAATTTCGACGAAAGGCCGCTACGGTCTGACGATCATGATGGAGCTTGCAGCAAAATATGGCGAGGGTCCGCAATCCCTGAAGAGCATCGCCGAACGCAACGGCCTGTCCGAGCACTATCTCGAGCAACTGGTCGCGCCGCTTCGCAACGCGGGGCTCGTCAAGAGCATCCGCGGCGCTTACGGCGGTTATGTGTTGTCGAAGGAGCCGGAGCAGATCACGTCCGGCGATGTCATCCGCATCCTGGAGGGGCCGATCTCGCCCGTCGATTTCACGGAGGAAGACGATCCGGCGAAGCGGGACCTGTGGCTCCGCATCCGCGACGCGATCGCGAACGTGCTGGACTCCACGACGCTGGCCGACCTGATCTCGTACCAGGGCGAGAACGAGCAGGAAAGCTACATGTTCTACATCTGATCGCTTTCGCGCATTCAGCAGGAGCAGGAAACGGAGCTTGAAGGAATGAAAGGCATCTATCTGGACCACGCCGCGTCTGCGCCGCTGCTGCCCGAGGTGGCGGAAGCGATGCTGGACGCCATGCGCGGCGGACCGGGCAATCCCTCGAGCCTGCACGCGTTCGGCCGCGCCGCGCGGGCGAGATTGACCGACGCGCGGGACCGCATCGCCGCGGTATTGAACTGCAAGCCTTCCGAGATCGTCTTTACATCGGGAGGGACCGAGAGCGACAACGCCGCCGTCATCGGCGCGGCGCGCGCGTTGCGCCGCCGGGGCAAGACGCATGTCGTCGTGTCGGCGATCGAGCATCACGCCGTCCTGCATGCGGCGGACGCCCTCGAGCGCGAAGGATTCGCCGTGACGCGCGTCCTGCCGGATGCGACCGGCTGGATCGATCCGGCGGCCGTGGAGGAGGCGCTCCGGCCGGAGACCGGGCTTGTCAGCGTCATGTGGGCGAACAACGAAGTCGGCACGATCCAGCCGGTGCACGCGATCGGCGAGCGGCTGGCGGCGCGCGGCATCGTCTTCCACGTCGACGCCGTGCAGGCGCTCGGCGCCGTGCCGATCGATCTGAAGGAGACGCCGGCCGGCCTTGTCAGCTTCTCGGCGCACAAGCTGGGCGGCCCGCACGGAATCGGCGCCCTGTACATCGCCTCCGGCACGCCGTTCGAGCCGATCATCCACGGCGGTTCCCAGGAGCGGAAGCGCCGGGCCGGAACGGAGAACGTGGCCGCCGCCTGCGGATTCGCGCTCGCGGTCGAGCTCGCGGCCGAAAACCGGGAGGCGAAGGTCCGGCGCCTTGCGGCGCTCCGGGACAGGCTCGAGGCGCTCTTGATCGGCCGCCTCGGACCGGCCGGGGCCATCGTGAACGGCCGCATCGGCAGCCGGCTGCCGCATCTGACGAACATCAGCTTCATCGGCGCGGACACGGAGACGCTGCTCATGGCGCTCGACCTCGAGGGGATCGCGGCGGCGAGCGGCTCGGCCTGTTCGTCGGGTTCACTCGAGCGGTCGCACGTGCTGAAGGCGATGGGGCTGCCGGAGGAGCGCCTGAAGTCGGCCGTCCGTTTCAGTTTCGGCCCGTCGAACACGTTGGAAGAAATCGAGACAGCCGCAGAAAAAATTGCAACCATTGCGGATCGACTGCGTAATAAATGAAAGGGGAACGTCCCCGTGCACAACGCGCAGCGTTTGATCGGTCTGCCGGTCATCGTCGAATCGACCGGCCATCGGGCGGGCAAGGTGCTCGATCTGTGGTTCGACGAGCACTGGTCGTTCCGCGGATTTCTTCTGAAAGCCAGACGGTGGTGGTTCAAGCGATATTACGACGCCGCGCTTTGGGAAGATGTCACGGCCTGCGGCAGCGACGCGATCCTCATCCCGGACAAGGACGCCGTCAAGCGGTTCGAAGCGTCCGACATCGGCCGGACGTTCCACACCGGGCGAATCCGGCTCAAGGATCTTCCGGTCATTACCGATGAAGGCAGGCAACTCGGACGCGTATCGGATGTTTATTTTCAAGGATTTCAGGGTACACCAATTACAGGCTTTGAATTGACGGACGGCTTTGTCTCGGATCTGATCGAAGGGCGCAAGCGGCTCAAGACTCCCGCGGACCCCGGGCTGATGAAGCTCGGGGAGAGCGCGATACTCGTCCCCGCCCGATGCGAGCAAGACCTGGAGGCCTACGTCACGGAATCGGGATAGCAGGGAGCAATGCAAGTATGAGATGTCCAAATTGCAATTCCAAAGACATCGGCAAGATCGGTTCGCACCAGTATTATTGCTGGGGATGCTTCATCGAACTGACGGTGAACGGCGACAAGATGTCGGTGTACCAGGTGGAAGAAGACGGCACGCTCAGCTCGCTCGACGATCTGTTCTTCGACGAACCGACGGTCGAGCAGCAAATGCACGCCAACTGAAGAGGCGCCGGCCCAAGGGCCGGCGGAAGGCCGAAGCGGTCCGCGCATGATGCGGGCCGCTTCGCTGTTCCTGGGCGCGTCGGCGCCGGGCGAGTATGCCGCCATCGCCGCCAACGCGTCCCGCGGGGCTCTGCCGCCAACGGAACCCTGTTCCGTTGGAAGGCGTCGGCGCGCGCGGACGGGTTCGCTAACGGAACCACGTTCCGTTGGAGGCCGCGCATCGCGATCTCGCCCCCGCGTATTCCGCCGCCAACGGAACCCTGTTCCGTTGGAAGGTGTCGGCGCGCGCGGACGGGCCCGCTAACGGAACCACGTTCCGTTGGAGGCCGCGCATCGCGATCTCGTCCCCGCGTATTCCGCCGCCAACGGAACCCTGTTCCGTTGAAAGGCGTCGGCGCGCGCGGACGGGCCCGCTAACGGAACCACGTTCCGTTGGAAGCCGCGCATCGCGATCTCGCTCCCGCGTTTTCCGCCGGCTACGGAACCCTGTTCCGTTGGAAGGCGTCAGTTCGCGTGAACGGGCCCGCTAACGGAACCACGTTCCGTTGGAGGCCGCACACCGCGACCGTCCCGACAGACTGCGGGCGGTGCCGGCCCGGCGCGCGGACAAAGGATGAATGTCCAAGCCGTTACATATAATGTACTGTGTCGCGGCGGGCCGTCCCCGGCGGCGGGAAGGAGGTGGCCGGATTGAATCCGAATCCATGGGCCGGCAGCCGGCTGTTCCGAGGACTCGTCTATACGATTCTCATCCTCGCCGTCCTGCTGCTTCTCCAGCAGCTCAAGCCCGTGCTGCTCGAAGTGTACGGATTTCTGAAGGCGGTGCTGGCGCCGTTCATCATCGCGATGATCATCTCCTACGTACTCAACCCGGTCGTCACCCTGCTCGCCGAGCGCCGGGTGCCGCGGTCCGTCGCGGTGCTGCTTATCTACGCGGTGTTCGCCGCGGCGATGACGGTCCTCCTGCTCAACGCGATCCCGATGATCGCCGAGCAACTTGAGCAGCTCAACCGGCACGCGCCCGAGCTGACGATGCGGGCCCAGAATCTGATGAATCGGCTCAACGATCATTCGTTCCTGCCGGAAAGCGTGCGGAACGCGATCAACAACGCGCTGATCGGCCTCGAGAAGCGGATCGCCGAATCGGCGCTCTCGTTCATGAACAACATCGGCTCGATGCTGAACGCCGTCTTCGTCGCGTTCATCATCCCGTTCCTCGCGTTCTACATCCTGAAGGATCTCGACGCGTTCGAGCGCGCGATCATCAATTTCGTGCCGCGCTCCCGGCGGCAGGGCGTCATCCGGCTGTTCAAGGACATCGACGAGGCGCTCGGCAACTACATCCGCGGCCAGTTCATCGTCTGCGCGATCGTCGGCCTGCTCGCCTACACCGGCTACTGGCTGATCGGGCTGCCGTATCCGCTGCTGCTCGCGTCGTTCGTCGCGGTCACGAACATCATCCCGTATCTCGGGCCGTTCATCGGCGCGGCGCCGGCGCTGCTGGTCGCATTCACCGTCTCGCTCAAAATGGTCCTGCTCACCGCGCTCGTCAACACGCTCTGCCAGATCATCGAAGGCAACGTCATCTCGCCCCAGGTCGTCGGCCGCTCGCTGCACATGCATCCGCTCACGATCATCTTCGCGCTGCTCGCCGGCGGCGAGATCGCGGGGCTCGTCGGCATGATCCTGGCGGTGCCGGCCTTCGCCGCCGCGAAGGTCGTCGTGCAGCACCTGTTCGCCTACTACATCCGCCGGAAAACGATTTGACACGGCCCGCGCGCCAATACTATAATACGTTGGGAATAACCGCTAACCACAACCGATCCAGGCCAAAGCCAGGATGGAACAGGAGTAAGCCGATTCCGGCCGGACAGAGAGGGAGCCCCGCGCCCATCGCAAGCAAGGCGCGGCTGGAAGGGATCCCGGGCGACAGGGCGGCCGAAGCTCGTTCCGGAGCGCGGAGGGAAAATCCGCCGGAAGGACCCGTTATCGTCCGTGCGAGGAGACCGGCATGCCCGAAACGGGCGGACCGGTAACCAGGGTGGTACCGCGAATGATTCATTCGTCCCTGCTTGAAGCAAGGACGTTTTTTATTATCCCGAGAAAATCCGAATGACGGAGGAATCGCGACAGTCATGAAAGCCAGTGAGATCCGTTCGAAGTGGCTCGCATTCTTCGAAAGCAAGGGCCACAAAATCGAGCCGAGCGCCTCGCTCGTGCCGCACAACGATCCTTCCCTGCTCTGGATCAACGCCGGCATGGCGCCGCTCAAGCCGTATTTCGACGGCCGAGTGAAGCCGGAAAACCCGCGCATCGCGAACGCGCAGAAATGCATCCGCACGAACGACATCGAGAACGTGGGCAAGACGCGCCGGCACCATACCTTTTTCGAAATGCTGGGCAACTTCTCGATCGGCGACTACTTCAAGGAAGAGGCGATCACCTGGGCGTGGGAGTTCCTGACGAGCCCCGAGTGGATCGGCTTCGAACCGGACAGGCTGTCGGTCACCGTCCATCCCGAGGACACCGAAGCGTACGAGCTGTGGAACAAGAAGATCGGCATCCCGGCCGAGCGCATCTACAAGACGGAGGACAACTTCTGGGACATCGGCGAAGGGCCGTGCGGGCCGTGCACGGAGATTTTCTACGACCGCGGGGAAAAATACGGCGACCTCTCCGATCCCGAATGCCATCCCGGCGGCGAGAACGAGCGGTTCCTCGAAGTGTGGAACCTCGTGTTCTCGCAGTACAACCACAACCCCGACGGAAGCTACACGCCGCTGCCGAACAAGAACATCGACACCGGCGCGGGGCTTGAGCGGTTCGCGTCGATCCTGCAGGACGTCGACTCGAACTTCGACACCGACCTGTTCCGTCCGATCATCGACCGGACGTGCGAAATCGCCGGCGTCCGCTACAAGGAGCGGGAGGAGACCGACGTCGCGCTGAAGGTGATCGCCGACCACATCCGGACGGTCGTCTTCTCGGTCGGCGACGGCGTCCTGCCGTCGAACGAAGGGCGGGGCTACGTCATCCGCCGGCTCCTCCGGCGCGCCGTGCGCTACGGCCGGAAGCTCGGCGTCGAGCGGCCGTTCCTGTACGAATTGACGTCCGTCGTCGGCGACATCATGGGCTCCCACTATCCCGAGGTCGTCGAGAAGCGGGCGTTCATCGAGCGCGTCATCCGGACCGAGGAGGAGCGGTTCCACGAGACGCTCGAAGGCGGCCTCGCGAAGCTCGCCGAGGTCGCGGAGGCGGCGCGCGCGCAAGGCGGCGTGATCTCGGGGGAGGACGCGTTCCGGCTGTACGACACGTTCGGCTTCCCGCTCGACCTGACGGAGGACTACGCGGCGGAGAACGGCCTCTCCGTCGACCGCGAAGGATTCGAAGCGGCGATGGAGCGGCAGCGGGAGCGGGCGCGCGCGGCGCGCCAGGAGACCGGCGGCATGCAGGTGCAGGGCGGTCCGCTCGACGATTGGGCCGAGCCGAGCGAATTCGTCGGCTATGACGCGGTCGCCGTGGAGGCGAAGGTGGCCGCGATCGTCGCGGACGGCCAGCTCGTCGACCTGGCGGGCGAGGGGACCGAGTGCCTCGTCATCCTCGACCGCACGCCGTTCTACGCGGAAAGCGGCGGCCAGGTGAGCGACCGCGGGGAGCTCGCGAACAGGAACGTCCGCGCCGTCGTGCGGGACGTCTCGAAGGCGCCGCGCGGCCAGCATGTCCATCACGTGAAGGTGGAGAGCGGCCTGCTGCGCGTCGGCGACGTCGTCGAGGCGGCCGTCGCGAAGGCCGAACGGGAAGCGATCACGAAGAACCATACGGCGACGCATCTGCTGCACAAGGCGCTCAAGGAAGTGCTGGGCGGCCACGCGAACCAGGCGGGATCGCTCGTCGAAGCGGAGCGGCTGCGGTTCGACTTCACCCATTTCAGCGCGGTGACGCAGGAGGAACTGGACGAGATCGAGCGGCGCGTCAACGAGCAGATCTGGCTGGGCACGGACGTCGAGATTTCGTATCACGCGCTGGCCGAAGCGAAGGCGATGGGCGCGATGGCGCTGTTCGGCGAGAAGTACGGCGAGATCGTGCGCGTCGTGAAGATCGGCGACTACAGCCTCGAGCTGTGCGGCGGCATCCACGTGCGCAACACGGCGCAGATCGGCCTGTTCAAGATCGTATCGGAGGGCGGCATCGGCTCCGGCGTCCGCCGGATCGAGGCGGTGACCGGCCGGCGCGCGTACGAGTACATGGACGGGCAGATCGCCCTGCTGCGCCAGGCGGCCGGGCTGCTCAAGGCCGGCGTGCAGGACGTGCCGAAGCGGATCGAGGGGCTGCAGGCGCAGCTCAAGGAGCAATCGCGCGAGCTTGAGTCGCTGCAGGCGAAGCTGGGCCGGATCGAGGCCGGCTCGCTCGCGGAATCGGCGCGCGAAGTGGGCGGCGTGAAGCTGATCGCGGCCCGGGTGAGCGCGGGCGGCATGGACGCGCTGCGCAGCATCGCCGACGAGCTGAAGGCGAAGCTCGGCTCCGGCATCATCGTGCTCGGCGCGGAAGCGGACGGCAAGGTGAACTTCGTCGCCGCCGTCTCGCCGGACCTCGTCGGCCGCGGATTCCACGCCGGCAAGCTGATCAAGGAAGCCGCGACGGTCTGCGGCGGCGGCGGTGGCGGCCGTCCGGACATGGCCCAGGCCGGCGGCAAGGACCCGTCGAAGCTGGACGAAGCGCTGAAGCGGGTGGAGGAACTGGTTCTCGCGCAAGCAAATGTGATATGATGGAAACATGAATCTGGTCTCACCCGACAAGGGAGGTGCCGGCGATGAGTTCATCGATGGACAAGACGATGAAATTCAACGTCAAGGCGGAAGAGGTCGAGACGAGCGCCGAGGATATTCTGCTGGCGGTGTACGACGCGCTGGTGGAGAAGGAATACAATCCGATCAACCAGATCGTCGGGTATCTGCTGTCGGGCGATCCGGCGTACATTCCCCGGCACAACAACGCCCGGAGCCTCATCCGCAAGAAGGAACGGGACGAATTGATCGAGGAGCTTGTCCGGTATTATCTGAGCCGGCGCAGGCCATGACCGGCAGCGGTCGCATGGCCTCCCGCGGCGGTTGAAGGAGTCGTCGGCGCGTTGCGAATCATGGCATTGGACGTGGGCGACAGGCGGATCGGCGTCGCCGTGAGCGACGAACTCGGATGGACGGCGCAAGGCGTCGGCGTCGTGGAGAGACACAGGGACGGCCGGGAGATCGAGGAGATCGAGCGGCTCGTCCGCGAACGGGAAGTCAGCGAGATCGTCGTCGGCTTGCCGCGCAACATGAACGGAACGATCGGGCCGCGTGGCGAAATCTGCATGGCATTCGCCGATTTGCTGCGCGGAAAACTACAGTTGCCCGTTCACCTGTGGGATGAAAGGCTGACGACGGCGGCCGCCGAGCGGACGCTGCTCGAGGCGGACGTCAGCCGGAAGAAACGCAGGCAAGTGGTGGACAAATTGGCGGCAACGCTGATTTTGCAGCATTATCTCGATTCCAAAGCGGGCAGGTGAGGAAAACGATGGCCGATGACGGAAAGCTGACCGAAGAGCCGGAAATCATCTACATTCCGGATGAGGACGGCAACGAAGAAGAGTTCGAAGTCATCATGAAGTTCGAGCTCGACGATTCCGACAAGAAGTACATGATGCTCGTGCCGGTCGATTCGCCGGAAGGCGAAGAAGAGGAAGTGTACGCGTTCCGGTATGAGGAAGACGGGGACGATCTGAAGCTGTACACGATCGAAGACGAGGAAGAGTGGAACATGGTGGAGGAGACGTTCAACACGCTGCTGGCCGAGCTGGAAGACGGCGAGGCGGAATCATGAGTCGGGTCCGGCGGTTGCGCAGGCTCGAGGAGGCGTACGGCCGGGAGATCGAACTCGTGGACGACGGCGGCGGGACGGAGACGTTCGAACTGCTCGCCGAGTTCCGGATCGGAGACGCGGTGTACGCCGCGCTGCAGACGCCCGAGATGCGCCGGGACGACGAGATCGCCTTCTTCCGGGTCGAGGAGCGGTGGGACGGCGAGTTCGGGCTGGAGGACATCGCAGACGAAGAAGAATGGGAGACGGCCGCGGAAGGGTATGACGAGCTGATGTTCGAGGAAAGCGCAGCAGACCGCGGCACGCTCGAATAGGGTAAGCCGAGGGACGGGGAAGCTCGTCCCTTGATGCTGTTGAACGGGAGGAACGGGTCACAATCATGTCGGATCACATGCAAGCCGAACCGACCGGCGCGGACAGACGCGTCCGGATGGAGCCGATTCCGAAATGGAAGATCACGATGACGGTCATCCTGTCGCTGCTTTTCCTGATGGCGGCGGGAGCCGGGGGCGTGCTGCTGTACGTCTGGAACGGTCTGAAACCGGCCCCGCCGGGCGATCCGGTGCAGATCGAAATTCCGAAAGGCACCTCCGCCAACCGGACCGCCGATCTGCTCGAGCAGCACGGCATCATCCGCAACGCGTTCCTGTTCAAGTACTATCTCGCCATGAAGGACGAGGGCGACCACTTCCAGGCCGGGCTGTACGAGATGGCGCCGGGCATGACGAACGACGAGATCATCGCGATGCTGAACGAGGGGCGCACGGTCAAGCCGCCGACGTTCCGCTTCACGATCCCGGAAGGCTACACAATTGAGCGCATCGCGGACAAGCTGGCGTCCGAAGGGCTGATCGACAAGGCGAAATTCCTCGGGCTGGCCGATTCCGCCGAAGCGCGGAAATGGTCGTCCGCGGCCGCGTCGGTGCCGGACGACGAACGGCTCGTCCATCCGCTCGAGGGCTATCTGTTCCCCGAGACCTACGAGATGGAGTCGGGCAGCACCGAAGCCGACATCCTGAAGCGGATGATGGCCGAGCTTGACCGGAAGCTGGACCAGCTGCCCGAGGACTGGCGGGACATCCTCGAAGAGCGGGGCATGACGCTGCACGAACTGCTGACCGTCGCGTCGCTGATCGAGCGCGAGGTCGCCGTCGCAGAGGAGCGGCCGATCGTCGCGAGCGTCATTTACAACCGGCTGGCGAAGGGCATGCCGCTGCAGGTCGACGCGACCGTCCTGTACGCGCTCGGCGGAACGAAGGACCGGGTGCTCGAGGAGGATCTCGGGGTCGACAGTCCGTACAACACGTACAAGATTCCGGCGCTGCCGCCCGGGCCGATCGCGAGCCCGAGCCTCGCGTCGATCCTTGCGGCGCTGGAACCGGAAGACACGGAATATCTCTATTACGTGACGAAAAAAGACGGCTCGCGGACCCACCTGTTCGCGAAGACGCTTGAGGAGCACCAGCGGAACATCCGCAAGAGCGAAGAGGCCGCGGCGCAGGGAGGCGCCGGCGGATGACGGCGGAGGGCAGGAACCCGAAGCCGTCGTCGGAGGCGGACGGGCGAAAGGCGCCGGGTTCGGCGGGAGCCCGCAAGCCGGAGCTGCTGGCGACGGCGTCCTCCCTTGAGGAGCTTGAGCGGCTCGCGGAGGCGGGCGCGGACGCCCTGCTCGTCGGCGGACCGCCGTTCGCCGCCAGGGCCGCCGGCCCGTTCGACCTCGCGATGATCCGCGAGGCCGCCGCGTTCCTGAAGGCGCGGGGCAAGCGGCTCTACGTGCTGGCCAACAACCTGCTGGACAACGAGGAGCTTGAAGCGCTGCCGGCGTATATCCGCGGTCTGGCGGAAGCGGGGGCGGACGCCGTGGAATGCGGCGATCCCGCCGTGCTGATGACGGTGCGCGAGGAGGCGCCGAACCTCGCCATCCACTGGAACGCCGAGATGACGGCGACGAACGCCCGCGCGGCGGATTTCTGGGGCCGTCGGGGCGCCTCGCGCGCCGTGCTTGCCCGCGAGCTGAACGGGGAAGAGATCCTGGCCTTCAAGGCGAAGACGTCGCTCGACGTCCAGGTTCAGGTGCACGGCATGACGAACATCTACCATTCAAAGCGCCGGCTCGTGGAGAGCTATCTGGAGCATGCGGCAAACGCCGGCCGCGCGTACGAGCTGCGCGGACCGGCCGGAGCGGAAGCGGGCCGGAACGAACGGGACGCGGGCGCCGGGCCGGCCGACGCTTCGAAGGGACTCTGTCTGATCGAGACGGAACGGCCGGACATCCGGCTGCCGATCTTCGAGGACGAGACCGGCACGCACATCATGAGCCCGGACGACATCTGCCTGCTCGAAGTGATGCACGAGCTGCTCGAAGGCGGAATCGACGCGTTCAAGATCGAGGGACTGCTCAAACCGCCCGCATACAACGAGGCGGCCGTCAGGGCGTACCGCGCGGCGATCGACGAGTGGCTGCGCGATCCCGCGGGATACCGTTTCCGCGAGGAATGGCTCGAGCCGATCCGAAAGCTTCAGGATCCCCGCCGCGAGCTGACGTTCGGGTTCTATTACAAGGAGCAGGTGTACTGAATTCATGATGCGAGGAGGCGGCGCGGATGGCCGCGATGACGATGCCGGCTGCCAGGGGAAAAAGAGTCCGGCTGGAGCGTCCCGAGCTTCTGGCGCCGGCCGGCAGTCTTGAGAAGCTGAAATTCGCCGTCCACTACGGAGCGGACGCGGTATATCTCGGCGGGCAGAAGTACGGTCTGCGCTCGAACGCCGACAACTTCACGCTCGAAGAGATGAGGGAAGGCGTCGAATTCGCGCGGCGCTACGGCGCCAAGGTGTTCTGCGCGGTCAACATTTACGCGCACGACGAGGATATTGACGGACTTGAGGAGTATCTGCGCGGGCTCGAGGACGCGGGCATCGCCGCGATCATCGCCGCCGATCCGGTCGTGATCGAGACGGCGCAGCGCGTCGCGCCCGGCCTCGAAGTGCATCTCAGCACGCAGCAGTCGGCGCTGAACTGGCGCACCGTGAAGTTTTGGAAGGAAGAAGGGTTGCCGCGCGTCGTGCTGGCCCGGGAGACGAGCCTCGGGGACATCCTGGAGATCAAGCGGCGCGTCGACATCGAGCTGGAAGTGTTCGTCCACGGCGCGATGTGCTCGTCGTACAGCGGACGCTGCGTGCTGTCGAACCATTTTACCGACCGGGATTCGAACAGGGGCGGATGCTGCCAGTCCTGCCGCTGGCAGTACGACCTGGTATTCGGCGATGACGCGCCGGCGATCTCCGGAGAAGGCGACCGGTTCACGATGGGCTCGAAGGACCTGTGCATGATCGCGCGTCTGCCGGAGCTCATCGAGGCCGGCATCGACAGTTTCAAGATCGAAGGGCGGATGAAGACCCTGCACTACGTGGCGACGGTCACGAATGCCTACCGTCAGGCCATTGATGCTTATTTTGCCGACCCCGCCGGTTACCGGCTGAAGCCGGAATGGCTGGACGAGATCCGCAAGGCGGCAAACCGGCCGCTCACCACCGGCTTCTTCTTCGGCGAGCCCGGCGCGGCCGACCATATCTACGGTCCGGAGCCGAAGGGCGCGCCGTATGACTTCGCGGGCGTCGTGCTGGATTACGACGAACGCGCCGGCGTCGCGGTGGTCGAGCAGCGCAGCCCGTTCCGGGTCGGGCAGGAGGTCGAATTCTTCGGTCCGGGCGGCAGGCTGTTCCGTCAGACGATCGGGAGCCTTGCGGACGAATCCGGCTCCGCGATCGACGTCGCCCGCCATCCGCTGCAGCGCGTGCGGATCCGCACGGAGCTTCCGGTCCGGCCGATGGATCTGATGCGGAAGCGGACAGGCGGCGCGTGAGCGTCTCCTTGCGGCCGTCCCGCCGCGGAACGGAATCCGGGCTTTCGCGGCCCGGATTTTTCCCGCCCGGGACTAACGAATCGGACGGGTCTGTCCGATAAGTATAATATACTTACAAAATACATACGAAAATGCACGGCTGACCTGTGAAGAAAGGCGCAGAAGACAGCCGTGGAAGATATCCGGGGACGGCAGAAAACCGTCGGCGGGGGGGCGGAAGACCTGGCTCGCGGGTATTCCGTGAAGAAGAGCGTGTCATCTGATTGAAAGCGCTAACGATTGAAGCCGGCGGTACCGCAACATTAACGCAATATGGGTGGTGGACAACATGAAATGGAATTGGCGACCGGGCAAAAAAGACGACGCAGCATCCGCTCCTCCGGCGGAAAACCGCAAAGCGGCCGAACGGGTGACCGAAGCCGTATCGAAAATCGGAACCGGATTTTCCCGGGCAAGCCTGACCCGTTCCGTGGGCGTGAAACTGTTCGTCATCATTTTCCTCAGCATACTGGTCTGCGTCTCCGGTGTCGGTCTCTATTCGTACGAGACGGCGAAGAACATCATCGAGAACAAGATGATGGACGCGACGAAGACGGCGATCTCCCAGACGGCGGGCAAGCTGGATCTGCAGCTCGCCAACATGGAAAATCTGTTCATGACCGTCATGCTCGACCAGACGATCCAGGTCAATTCCCGGCAGCTGGCCTATGTGACCGATCTGTCCGATCTCGATCGGTACCAGTATGTGCAAGGGGTCGAGACGAGCTTCAACAACTTCATGTTCGGCAACAGCAAATATGTCGTCGGCGGCGTGCTGCTTCCGCTCCGGGACGGGCTGTCGCCCATCATGAGCTCCTTGACCCGGATCGACGCCGCCGCGGCGACCGAGACCGAATGGTACCGGAGCGCGATCGAAAACGACACGGAAGGCTATTGGCTGCCGACCATGATGGACGGTCTGAGCGGCAACCTGAACAAAAAGTCGTTCGGTTTCGCGAAGGTGCTCAAGTCCACGTCGACCAACGATCCGATGTATCTGCTCGTGCTGGAGTTCGATTATCAGGTGATCTGGGACCAATTCGCCGAGGTCTCGCTCGGCGAAGGCAGCATGATCCGGATCATCCATCCGGACGGGACGGTCGTGTTCGGCCCGAACGAAGAGATCGGCCAACCCTTCGGCATCGCCATCGGCGAAGCCGCGGAGGCGGAAGCGATCACCGCCGAGCTCGACGGCGCGTCGGTGCTTGTCCCTTACAAGACGCTCTATAACGGCTGGACGCTGGTCGGCACGGTGCCGGTCGAAGAACTGGTCAAGGACGCGGCCGTGATTCGCAATGCGATGTTCGGCACGCTCGGATTCGCGGCGCTGCTCGCGGTCGGCATCGGCCTGCTCGTCATCTGGATGATCGCGATGCCGCTCGCCAAGCTGCGCAACCTGATGAACGAAGGTGAGAAGGGCAACCTGACCGTCCGCTCGAACATCCGGAAGTCCGACGAAATCGGTCAGCTGGCGCTCAGCTTCAACCAGATGATGGAGAAAATCACGGCGCTCGTCAACCGGACGAACGAATCGGCGGCGCAGGTGCTGCAGACGGCGGAAAATCTGTCCGAGGCGTCGCGCAAGACGGCGCTCTCCGCGAAGGAAATCGCCGTCGCCACCGAGGAGATCGCAAACGGCGCCACGAGCCTCGCGGTCGAGGCGGAACGCGGCAGCGACCTGACGGAGAAGATGGGCGCGAAGATGCGCGAGGTCAACGAGGCGCGAGACCAGATGGCCGCTTCGGCCGCCGAAGTCGAGCGGGCGAGCGAACAGGGCACGCGCTACATGGCTTCGCTCATCGAGAAGACCGGCATGACCGAAGAGATGACGCGCAACATGGTCGAGAAGGTCGACCGGTTGAAGGAGAGCACGCGGTCGATCCGGCAGATTCTCGACGTGCTGAACAACATTACGAAGCAGACAAACATCCTGTCGCTGAACGCGACGATCGAGGCGGCCCGGGCCGGCGCCGCGGGCAAGGGCTTCATGGTCGTCGCGGACGAGATCCGCAAGCTGGCGGACCAGTCCCGCGAGTCGATCGACATCGTCGCCTCGATCACCGAATCGATCCAGAACGAGATCGAGTCCACGGTCAGCGTGCTGGGCGAAGCTTACCCGATCTTCCAGGAGCAGATCGATTCGGTCAAGGAAGCGAACCAGATCTTCCTCTCCGTCCAGGCGCAGATGAACGCCTTCACGGCGCACCTCGAGACGGTGAACGAATCGGTCGCCCAGCTCGGCCAGACGCAGGCCGTCCTGTCCGAAGCGATGGGCAATGTCAGCGCGGTCGCGCAACAATCGTCGGCGACCAGCGAAGAAGTGGCTTCGCTCAGCAACGAGCAGCTGAACATCAGCGAGAATCTCGTCGTGCTGTCGGGCGAGCTCGAAAAGGTGTCCGCCCATCTGAAGGAGACGCTCTCCCAATTCCGGACGGACGCGCGGCAACAATCGAACTGATCGTGTCGGCAAGCTTGAACAGCCGGTTCCGCGTATGCGGAGCCGGCTTTGTTGTTGTTGCGGCGGCCGGGAATGGGGAGGGCGAGGAACGGCTACACTGGCGAATACGGACGGATGGACGTTGCACCGGAACATATGGGCGGATGAACGTTGAACCGGCGACTATGGGCTGAAGAACGCTGTGCCTGTGAAATATGAGCGGCTGAACGGAAGGCTGAACGGAAGGGGGCGAAAGGCTTGAAGGTTGACCGGACCGGAAGCCGGATCAGGCGGATCGGCCTGCTCGGCATCGCCGCCAGCGTGGCGGCCGCGGTCTGCATCGGCAGGCTGGCGTGGCTGCAGGTGCTGCCCGGCGTGCTGCCCGCCGCCGCGGACGTGACCGGACGGGCCGTCGCCGGCCGGTTCGATCGGCTGATCGCCGACACGGGGCGCGGGCGCATCGTCGACCGGAACGGCCTGTCGCTCGTCGGCGAGCCGTACCCGGCCCTGGCCGCGTTCCCGGCCGTCGGCCCGAGGGGAGACGACGCGCAGTACGCGAGGCTGGCGGAAGCGGTCGGCATGCCGCCGGCAACGTTGCGCGAATGGCTGGACGGCCTGAAGGAGCCGGCGTTCCTGCCGGACCGGGATGGCCGCGCTCCGCTCCGTCTCGACGGGCGGGCGGCCGCGTTGGACGGCGTGCATGTGCTGCCGTGGACGCCGCGGGACTCGTCCGTTCTCGGCGCGCAGCACGTCGTCGGCTATGTCGGCCAGAACCCCGCGCTGCTGGCCGCGCTCTATGCGGAGGAGACGGCGCGGGGCGAAATTCCGCTGGACGCGAAGATCGGCGCCATGGGGCTCGAGCGCTCGCTCGAGAAGCTGCTGCGCGGACCGGGGCCGGTCATCGCCCAACGCAGGCGGAATGCGGGCGGCGGGCCGCTGCCGGGGGATTTGAGGATCGTGCGGCACGGCGACGCGTACCATCCGCTGACCGTCCGGACGACGCTGGACGGCCGGCTGCAGCTCGAGCTCTCCGCGCTGGCGGATCGGGCGGGACTCGAGGAAGGCGCGATCGTCGTGCTGGACGCGGCGACCGGCGACATCCTGGCGATGGTCTCGCGGCCGGCCTACGACCCGCTGCGGATCGCGCCGGATCTCGCCGGCACGGAGAACCATGCGCTCCGCGCCGTCGCTCCGGGCTCGATCTTCAAGATCGTCACGCTGGCGGCGGCGCTCGACGCAAGGGTCGTCCATCCCCGCGAGCGGTTCCGCTGCGACGGCGAGTACGGGCGGTACGGGCTTTCCTGCTGGAAAGAGGGCGGCCACGGCGTGCTGACGCTGGAAGAGGCGTTCGCCGAATCGTGCAACGTCGCGTTCGCGCGAATCGCCGAACGCCTCTCGCCGGAACAGCTCGCGGCGGCGGCCGACCGGCTCGGCTTCGGCCGGCCGCTGATCCGCCCGGTGCGCCTGCCGGGGGCCGGCGGCGGAATCCGGCCGCTCCCGGAGGAGGAGAGCGGCCGCGTGTTTGCCGGCCGGCCGGACGCTGGGGACGGCGGTCTGCTCGTCCAGACCGCCATCGGCCAGCGCGACGCGGCCGCCACGCCGCTGCAGGCGGCCGCCGCCGTCGTCGCCCTGCTGCATGGCGGCCGGGTGCCGGCGCCGCGGATCGTGGCGGAGATCCGTTACGCATCCGGCGCGCGGATGGCCGCGTTCGGGCCCGTCGAATCGCCGTCCGACTTCGGCCGCGTGTCGCCGCGCGCCGCCGCCTTCCTGCTGCGCGGGATGGAGGCGGTCGTGCGGGAGGGAACGGGAAGATCCTTGAGGGACGCGGCGTGGCCGCTCGCGGGCAAGAGCGGAACGGCCCAGGCCGCGAAGGACGGCCGGCCGGTCAACCACCAGTGGTTCACGGGCTACGGCCCGGTCGGCAAGCCCCGCTACGCCGCGGCCGTCCTCGCGCTGAACCGGCCGCCGGACAGCCCGCATCTCGCGGCCGCGCTGTTCCGGGAAGTGATGGATGCGCTCGCGGCGCATGAACAAAGCTCCGCTTCCGTACGCTAACGGAGGCGGAGCTTTTCGGTTGGCCGGGCTTGCCGTTATGCTCAGGTCGCGGCCTTGGGCGCGCCTGACGGACCGCCGGATTCGAACGGTCCTCCGGGCGGATCGGAGGGCGGATCCGCCGGCGGATCGTCGTAATCGAGCGGCGGCCGGATCCAGCGGCGCAGATAGCCCTGGGCGTGCAGCTGCTTGATCAGGATGACGAGCACCGGCGACAGGATGACGCCGGCCACGCCGAACAGCGACAGCGACACCAGCATGCAGACCAGCATCGTGTACGCGGAGACGCCGAGCGAACCGCCCGTGATTTTCGGTTCGAGAATCTGGCGGGTCAGCAGAATGACGCCGAGGATGACGGTCAGCCAGATCGCGAGCTGCGTCTGTCCGACGATGAACAGGTAGATGATCCACGGCGCGAACACGGTCGTGACGCCGAGCAGCGGCAGAATGTCCGCGATGGCCGACAGCGCCGCGATCGTGAACGCGTTGTTTACGCCAAGAATGAGCAGCGACGCCAGGATGACCACGAACGTGATCGAGACGAGGATGAGCTGCGATTTCAGATAACTGCCGATGCCGACGAGCACGTTCTCCTTCAGGAAGTAGAACGCCGTCTTGAACGTGTTGGGCGTTTTCTCCCGGGCGAGCTTCTTCCAGGTGTCGATCTCGATGCTCAGGAAATACGCGAGAATGATGCCGATGCCGAAGTTGAACACGAAGGCGCTGAAGGACTGCAGCATGCCCACGAAGCCGAGCAGCACCTGCGTGGCGACCTTCTGCCCCCATCCCGTGATCGAATCGATGACGCTCTGCGACTGCCACACGACGCTGTCGGGGAGCAGATCGATCTTGCTCTGAAGCCAGGCGATCCAGTACGTCGCTTCGGTCGTGAAGATCGACTGGTAGGCGGGCAGCCGGTCGACGAAATCCATGATCTCATAGGTGAGCAGGACGCCGGCGCCGATGAATACGCCGAGAATGACGAGCGTGAAGAACAGGACGCTGATGGCGGAGGCGATCGCCTTCTTGATGCCGAGGCGATGAAGCCGTTTCGCCAGCGGTTCGATGCAGGCGAAGATCAGGAAGGACATGAAGACGGGAGCGGCGATCTTGTACAGGAAGCTGAAAATGTACATGATGAGCCACACCGTCACCGCGATCAGTGCGATATCGAACGCCGTCCGCCAATAGCGCTTGTAGAATGTGAGCATACGGACTCCCCTTCGAAGTGGAATTGGCGTGCTAATGAGGGATATCCTGATTTTACTATAGATTCGGGGAGGACGCCTATTTTTTTCTCAAATATGATACAATGAACAAGATGAAGACGGCGCCGGCAACAGGTGCAATTCGAGGCCTTCCGGCGCGGCTTTCGCTTTGGGGTGGGGAAACGTTCGCATGGAGAATGTGCTGCTGTGGGTATTCTACTTTTTGACGTTCTATGCCTTCCTGCCGGGTTTCATCAGCCGGACGTTCGGATTCCGCGTGTTCAAGCGCGGACGCGTCCGCGAGGAGATCGCGCTCACGTTCGATGACGGGCCCGATCCGGTCTACACGCCGCGCCTGCTCGATCTGCTGCGGGAATACGGGGCCAGGGCGACGTTCTTCGTCGTGGGCGTCCACGCCGAGCGGCATCCCGAGTTGCTTCGCCGCATGGCGGAGGAAGGACACACAATCGGCATTCATAATTATGTGCACAAGACGAACTGGCTCATGCGGCCGGGCACGGTAAAGAAGCAGATCGCCCGCACGAGCGCCATCATCGAGCAGGCGGCCGGCGTGAAGCCGATTTATTACCGGCCGCCGTGGGGCATCGTCAATCTGTTCGACTACGCCAATCTCGGCTATCTGCAGATCATTCTGTGGTCGGCGATGTTCGGCGACTGGCGGAAGCGGGTCGGCGTCGAGCAGCTGACGGCGCGGATGCTGAAGAAGCTCCGCCCGGGCGAGGTGCTGCTGCTCCACGACTGCGGCAAGACGTTCGGGGCGGACGAGGATGCGCCGGAGAACATGCTGCAGGCGCTGGAAGTGTGCCTGAAGCGCGGACGCGAGCTGGGCTATCGATTCGTGACCATCGGGGAGATGATCGCCTTGACGGACCGCAACCGCGCCCGCGAACGGGCGGAGAAGTCGCCGGGCCGGCTCAAACGGGCGTTGACGGCCGGCTGGATGGCCTGGGAGCGATGCTTCAGCGTGCTGTTCCGGATCGTCGACATCGGCGGCGGCACGCTCCTCCACTACCGCATCCGGCCCTACCGCGGCGCCGAGCTCAGGCTGGATGACGGAAGCGTCATTCGGACGGGCGACAAGATCGTCGAGCTGCATTTCGACAACGCGAAGCTGCGGGAACTGCTGGAGCATTCGCGCACGCTCATGAAGGTCGCGATTTACCTGATCCGCGAGACGGAGAAGGCGCTGCCGGCGCTCGCGCGGCATCTGGAAAGCCGCGCGGACCTGCGCGATGTCAAGGGGCTGTACGGCATCAGCATGATCCATCGCGGTCCGGAGGCGTTCGGGTTCAGCGTGCTGGACCTGCCGCCGGGGGCGTTCCGGTTCTTCACGACCCGGTATCTGCGCCTGCTCATCCGGGTGCTGCATCCGCAGGGCGGAGCGCTGCTGCGGGACAAGCAGGCGCAGTTTTATCCGCGCATCATGGCGATGTCGATGGCCGAATTTCTGAGGCGCTACGGCGCCGGGGACGGCGACCGGATGCAGGATTCGGCCGGCGAACGGGAGACGGCCGCGGCGGGAGCGCTGCCGGCCGACGCGGCCGACGGCCGGGCGGCGGCCGTCCTGACGGGCGGAAAGACGCTGCACCAATAAATCCGCGGCTCCATGCGAAAGGGCTGCGCCGAAGATCCCCGCGCGGGATCCGAAGCGCAGCCCTTGTTTTGTTATCCTGTGGTTCAGCCCGTTGGACGGCTTCCGTCGTCCCGGCCCGATCCGGCCTTCGTCAGATCTTGAGCACGGCGCCCATGCTGGCGTTCGTCACGAGATGCGAGTACCGCGCGAGGTAGCCGCCCGAAATCTTCGACTGGAAGCCGGGCCATTCCGCGCGCCGCTTCTCCATCTCTTCGTCGCTGATCAGCACGTTCATCGTGCGGTTGTTCAGATCCAGCTCGATGATGTCGCCGTCGCGGACGAACGCGATCGGGCCGCCTTCGGCCGCCTCCGGCGAGACGTGGCCGATGCTGATGCCGCGGGACGCGCCGGAGAACCGGCCGTCCGTCACGAGGCCGACCTTCGCGCCGAGGCCCATGCCGACGATCTGCGACGTGGGCGCGAGCATCTCCGGCATGCCGGGGCCGCCCTTCGGCCCTTCGTAACGGATGATGACGACGTGGCCTTCCTTCACCTTGCCGGACGCGATGCCCGCCAGCGCCTCATCCTGCGAGTCGAAGCAGATGGCCGGCCCCTTGTGGTAGCCGCCGACCGACGGATCGACCGCGCCGACCTTGATGACCGCGCCCTCCGGCGCCAGGTTGCCGAACAGGACGGCGAGGCCGCCGCGCTCGCTGTGGGGGTTGTCCAGCGGACGGATGACGTCCTTGTTCTTGATCTCGCAGCCTTCGACGTTCTCGCGGAGCGTCTTGCCCGTGACGGTCAGGCACTCGCCGTTGATCGCGCCGGGTTTCTTCAACAGCTCGTTCAGGATCGCCGACACGCCGCCGGCTTCGTGCACGTCTTCGATATGGTAGTCCGACGCGGGCGCGATCTTCGCGAGATGCGGCACGCGCTCCGCCACTTCGTTGATGCGCGAGATCGGATAGTCGATGCCCGCTTCGCGCGCGATCGCGAGCGTGTGCAGCACGGTGTTCGTCGAGCCGCCCATCGCCATGTCGAGGGCGAACGCGTTGTCGATCGCTTCCTTCGTGACGATGTCGCGCGGCTTGATGTCGCGCTTGATCAGCTCCATGAGCTGGCGCGCCGACTGCTTCACGAATTCGCGGCGCTCCGGCGAGATCGCGAGGATCGTGCCGTTGCCCGGCAGCGCGAGGCCGAGCGCTTCGGCGAGGCAGTTCATCGAGTTCGCGGTGAACATGCCGGAGCAGGAGCCGCAGGACGGGCAGCCGTACAGCTCGAGTTCCCGCAGGCCCTTCTCGTCGATCTTGCCCGACTGGTAGGCGCCGACGCCTTCGAACACGCTCGACAGCGAGATCGACCGGCCGTCGGACGTCTTGCCGGCCTTCATCGGACCGCCGCTGACGAAGATCGTCGGGATGTTGATGCGCAGCGCCGCCATCATCATGCCCGGCGTGATTTTGTCGCAGTTCGGAATGCAGACCATGCCGTCGAACCAGTGGGCGTTCACGACCGTCTCGACCGAGTCGGCGATGAGCTCCCGGCTCGCGAGGGAGTAGCGCATGCCGATATGGCCCATCGCGATGCCGTCGTCGACGCCGATCGTGTTGAATTCGAACGGCACGCCGCCGGCTTCGCGGATCGCTTCCTTGACCAGCTTGCCGAATTCCTGCAGATGGACGTGGCCCGGAATGATGTCGATGTACGAGTTGCACACCGCGATGAACGGCTTGTCGAAATCTTCTTCCCGGACTCCCGCGGCGCGCAGCAGGCTGCGGTGCGGCGCGCGGTCGAAGCCGCGCTTGATCATGTCGGATCTCATTTTTCTGGATGTGGTCGTCGTCACCTGCGATTTCCCCTTTCCGATACTGGAGGCGTGTAGGCGTTCCGTCCTGCGGTATCCGTGCGAACGCCGGGACTATCTTAATTAGTGTAACATAACAAGCTGCGGCTTGACCAGCAATCGCGGGCGGACCGCTTTCGGTCGCCAGGTCATGCAAAAATACGTCGCGTTGCGCCCGCCAAAAACGAGAAAGCGCCCCATCACATGCAGATTTGCAGGGTACTCTCCGTTTTTTGCAAAACCGCTGATCGTATCCGCGTTACAGAGGCCTCGGATCGTCTTCGTGCTCCTCCGTAACGGGGTATCCGCGTTACAGAGGCTTCGGATCGTCTTCGTGCGCCCTAGTAACGAGGTATCCGCGTTACAGCCGCTTCGGCGCTGCCATGGCCCATTGTTCAGCCAAAGAAAAAAGGCGGGATCGCCCGCCCCTGCGCATCAAGCGCATCAGAAGAAATCGATCAGATTCGTCGGCGTCGCCGGAATGCGCGCCTCGAGCGACTCCGCGGCCGCCGCGTCGCCGGTGAACAGGCCGTCTTCGTACAGCCAGACCGGGCGCTTGTCGCCGAGGAACGCCGCCGACAGCGCGCGGATGTGGCAAGCGAGCGCCGGAACGTCCGCCCCGCCGGACCCGTCCGCCGGTTCCAGACGGCCGCTTCCGTCCGTGTCAATGACGAGCAGGAACTCGCCGGCGTTCCATGGCGCCGCCTCGTCCGCGACGCGCAGCCGCAGCCGGGTCTCGCCGCCGCCCGGCCGGAACGCGTACTCCCCGACGAATCCGCGGACGTCCACGATGCGGCCCATGACATACGGCAACCGCGTCTGCGAGAAGCGGGGATCGCCGATCAGGAACGGCAGGCGGTCGCCCGCCGGCACCCGCACCTGAACCTTGTCCGCCATCGAGTCGTGGTTGGCGATGAAGTGCAGCATCCCCTCCCGCGCCTCGCGGTTCAGGTACACCCACTCCACGATGTTCATCAGCCGGTCCTTCAGCGTGAACAGCATGTACCCCTGCGGCTCGCCGGACATGTCTTCATAGATGAAGCAGTAGCGATCGGCCGTGAGTACGTTGTTCTCCCACACCGCCTCGTCGCGGTCGTTCATCGCGTTGAACCGCGCGGCGTAGTTGCGGCGCAGCCGGTTCAGAAGCTCGAGCTCTTCCAGGGGCTTTTCGACCCTCCACATCCTGCCCGCCGTCTCGAATCCGGCGCACTTCGTCGGCGGCAATTCGAGCTGCACCAGGTCCGAGACGACTTCCCACCCGAACTTGCGATAGAACGGAATCGAGAACGGATGCAGGAACGACACGTTCACCCCTTCGTCGCGCATCGCGCCGAGGGCGTGCAGGATCAGTTGCCGGACGAGCCCCTGCCGCCGGTACTCCGGCCACGAGGCGACGCCCGCGACGCCGCCCATCCGGACGGGACGGCCGTTCAGCCAGATCCGCATCGGGATGACGGCAAGCTTGGCGGCCAGCTTCCCGTCAATGAAGTATCCCCACACGTTCTCCGGCCTCAGCGTCCTGCGGCGCTGCTCCAGGATCTCCGGCGTAAGGCTGAACTGGAACGCGAAAGATGACAGGCGGATGCTGTCGTCTTTCTCTTCGGCTGTCAGTCGACGGATGACCTGTTCACTCATGCGAATCCTCCCCATTAATTTGAAAAAGCCGCGAAACCCGAACAACCCGAACGTACCATTTCTGTGCGCGCGGTTTCAAGGGTTTTAACCGTCGATAATTTATGTAATAAAACCTAACATTAAATTGCATGAAAAGCGGATTAACGTTATAATCGTGTTATAAAACCGAACATTCCATTGGATGGCAGGGAGAGATGTACGCATGTTGCTGACGGAAAGGGAGAAGGAGCGGCTCATGATCAGCTACGCCGCGGACCTGGCGCGGCGGAGGCTCGCGCGCGGCGTCAAGCTGAACTATCCGGAGAGCGTGGCGCTCATCACGTCCGAGATTCTCGAAGGCGCGCGCGACGGCAAATCCGTCGCCGAACTGATGGCGTACGGCACGACCATTCTGCGCCGGGACCAGGTCATGGAAGGGGTGCCGGAAATGATCCAGGAAGTGCAGGTGGAGGCGACGTTCCCGGACGGCACGAAGCTGGTCACCGTCCACCATCCGATCACGTAGCGCGCCGGCCGGTCAGACCGAAGCCGGCGGAAGCGGCACACGCGGAAGGAGAGATGCCAACCATGATTCCAGGGGAATACCGGACGGCGGAAGGCGAGATCGAGCTGAACGCCGGAAGACCGCGCAGGGAACTGGTCGTCGTCAACACGGGCGACCGTCCGGTGCAGGTCGGATCGCATTTTCATTTCTTCGAGGTGAACCGCGCCCTCGTCTTCGACCGCGAGGCGGCGTTCGGGATGCGGCTGGACATCCCGGCCGGGACGGCGGTCCGGTTCGAGCCGGGCGAGGAGAAGCCGGTCGTCCTGACCGCGATCGGCGGCGCCCGCGTCGTCCACGGGCTGAACGGCCTGACGAAGGGCGAAGCCGCGCCCGGCGCCGTCACCGAAGAAGCGCGCAGGCGGCTTGAGGCGTGGAAGGAGGGACCGCGGTGAGCCGGATGGACCGCAAGAGCTATGCCGGCATGTTCGGCCCGACGACGGGCGACGCCATCCGGCTGGCGGATACCGAACTGTGGGCCGAGATCGAGAAGGACTACACCGTCTACGGCGACGAGTGCAAGTTCGGCGGGGGCAAAGTGATCCGCGACGGCATGGGGCAATCGAGCCGGGCGCGGCGCGACGACGGCGTGCTCGACACGATCATCACGAACGCCGTCATCATCGACCATTGGGGCATCGTGAAGGCCGACATCGGCATCAAGGACGGCATCATCGTCGGCATCGGCAAGGGCGGCAACCCCGACCTGATGGACGGCGTCGACCCGAACCTGATCGTCGGCGCCTCGACGGAAGTGATCGCGGGCGAAGGCCGCATCGTCACGGCGGGCGGCATCGACACGCACGTTCATTTCATCAGCCCGCAGCAGATCGAGACGGCGCTCGCCTCCGGCATCACGACGATGATCGGCGGCGGCACCGGGCCGGCCACCGGCACGAACGCGACGACGTGCACGCCGGGCGCGTGGCATATCGCCCGCATGCTGGAGGCGGCCGAGGCGTTCCCGATGAACCTCGGCTTCACCGGCAAGGGGAACGCGTCGTTCGTCGAGCCGCTGATCGAGCAGATCGAAGCGGGCGCGATCGGGCTGAAGCTGCACGAGGACTGGGGCACGACGCCGGCGGCGATCGACGCGTGCCTGCGCGCGGCCGACCTCCATGACGTGCAGGTCGCGATCCACACCGACACGCTGAACGAGTCGGGATTCGTGGAGGACACGCTGGCCGCGATCGCCGGCCGGACGATCCACACGTACCATACGGAGGGCGCGGGCGGCGGTCACGCGCCGGACATCATCCGCGCGGCCTCGTATCCGAACGTGCTGCCGTCGTCGACGAACCCGACCCGGCCTTACACGTTGAACACGATCGACGAGCACCTCGACATGCTGATGGTCTGCCACCATCTTGACAGCCGGATTCCCGAAGACGTCGCGTTCGCCGACTCGCGCATCCGGCCGGAGACGATCGCGGCGGAGGACATCCTCCACGACCTCGGCGTGTTCAGCATGATCAGCTCCGACTCGCAGGCGATGGGGCGGATCGGGGAAGTGATCCTCCGCACCTGGCAGACCGCGGACAAAATGAAACGCCAGCGCGGACCGCTCGCCCCCGACACGAACAGCGACAACTTCCGCATCCGGCGCTACATCGCGAAGTACACGATCAACCCGGCGATCACGCACGGCATCGCGCATCTGGTCGGCTCCGTCGAGCCGGGCAAGTTCGCCGACCTCGTCGTCTGGAACCCGATATTCTTCGGCGTGAAGCCGGATCTCGTGCTCAAGGGCGGCGCGATCGCCTGGGCGCAGATGGGCGATCCGAACGCGTCGATTCCGACGCCGCAGCCGGTGTTCGGCCGGCCGATGTTCGCCTCGTTCGGCCGGGCGCGCGCCGCGACGTCAATCACGTTCGTCTCTCAGGCGGCCTTCGACCGGGGCATCGCGGAGAAGCTCGGCCTCGCGAAGCGGGTGGAGCCGGTCCGGAACTGCCGGAACATCGGCAAGAAGGACATGGTGCTGAATGACGCGACGCCGCGCATCGAGGTCGATCCCGAGACGTACAGGGTGACGGTCGACGGCGAGCCATGCACGTGCGAGCCGGCGGCCGTGCTGCCGATGGCGCAGCGGTACTTCCTGTTCTGATCCGCGGCAAGGAGGGATGGCGGTGGGGGATGATCGGAACGGGCGGGCGGACGGAGGGACCGTGCCGGTGAGCGGGGCGTCTTTTGCCCCGGATGACGTGTCGTGGCTCCTGCTGCAGCAGATGCTCGATTCGGCGCTGCCGATCGGAGGGTTCTCCCATTCGTTCGGCCTCGAGACGATGGTGCAGGAGGGGCGGGTCCGGACGGCGGCCGATCTCGAGCGCTACGCGGAGACGATGCTGCTGCAGAACTGGGCGACGCTCGACGCGATGATCGTGAAGGCGGTGTATGAATGCCCGCCGGACGATTGGGAGCGGGCGTGGCGGATCGAGCGGCTCGTCCATCTCCAGCGCGCGGCGTCCGAATCGCGGGCCGCGGCCGAGAAGATGGGAAGGCGGCTGCTGCGCCTGGCGGCCGACATCCACCCGGGGCTCGATCTGTCGCCGCTCGGGGAGGCGTTCCGGAGCGGCCGGTGTCTCGCCACGCATCCGCTCGTCTTCGGGTTTCTGTGCCGCCGCCTCGGCTTTCCGCTCCGTCGGGCGGTGCAGGGATTGCTGTACATGAACGTCGTCACTTGCGTGAACAGCGCGCTGCGGCTCATGGCGATCGGGCAGACGACCGGTCAGGCGATCGTCGCCCGGCTCATTCCGCTCGTCGCCGAAGGATGGAAGATCGCGGAGCGGCTCGACCCGGAGGACGCTTACGCGTGCGCGCCGCTCGCGGAACTGATGGCGATGCGCCACGAGACGCTGTATTCCCGGCTGTTCATGTCGTGACGGGACGTTGGAACACCACTTTGTATGAACTGAAAGGATGGGATCACCATGTGCCAGGGACAGGGACATCATCACCATCATGATTGGGAGACGCCGCCGATTCCGGCCGACCGCCCGATCCGGATCGGCATCGGCGGGCCGGTTGGCTCCGGCAAGACGGCGCTCGTGGAGAAAATCGCGAAGGCGATGCGCGACCGCTACAGCATCGCGGTCATCACGAACGACATTTATACCGCGGAGGACGCGCGCATTCTCGTCAAGACCGGCTGCCTGCCGGAGGAGCGGATCGTCGGCATCGAGACGGGGGGCTGCCCGCACACGGCGATCCGGGAGGACGCCTCGATGAACTTCGAGGCGATCGAGGATCTGCAGGAGAGGTTCCCGGACCTCGACTTCATCCTGATCGAGAGCGGCGGCGACAATCTGGCCGCGGCGTTCAGCCCGGAGCTGGCAGACCGGTTCATCTACATCATCGATGTGGCGCAAGGGGAGAAAATTCCCCGCAAGGGCGGTCCGGGCATCATGCGCTCCGACCTGCTCGTCATCAACAAGATCGACCTCGCGGAGCATGTCGGCGCGAGCCTGAAGGTGATGGAGGAGGACACGATCCGGATGCGGGGCAGCCGGCCGTACGTGTTCACCAATCTGCTGGGCGGCGACGGGCTCGACACGATCGTGCACTGGCTGGAACACGAGCTGCAGCATGCGCGCGGCATCCAGCATACGCATTGACGGCGCGTTGGCGGGCGCGCTCGCCGGACCGCGGCCGGGGGAGCCGGATGCCGGCACGCCTGCCGGCCGCCCGCGCGAAGGTGCGCTCGCCGGACCGGCGCGCCTCGAAGCCGCCTTCGCCGTCCGCGGCGGGCGCACCGTCCTCGCCTCGAAGATGCACACCGCCCCGCTCAAAATCGCGAAGGCGTTCGACCGCCCGCGCGAACTCGCGGTCATCGTGATGGACGCGTCCCCCGGCATGCTTGCCGGCGACCGCTACGAGCTGGCTTGGACGGCGGAGCGGGACGCGCGCGTCTATCTGACGAACCAGGGGAACACGCGCGTCCATCCGTCGCCGCCCGGCCGCGGCGGGGTGCTCACGCAGCGGTTCACGCTGCGCGAAGGCGCATGCGTCCAGTCGATGATGGAGCCGCTCATGCTGTACCGGGACGCGGAGCTTACATCGCGCACCGAGGTCGACCTCGCGCCGGGCGCCGTCTGGCTGTCGGCCGAGGTCCTCTGTCCCGGCCGCGCCGGGCGGGGCGAGACCTTCGCATTCCGCCGCTGCGATTCGGCGCTGACCGTCCGCTATGACGGCGAATTGATCTATCGCAGCCGGCAGATCGTCGACCCCGCAAGCCAGCGGATCGCGGCGCCCGGCGCCTGGGAGGACTGCACGCACATCGGCACGCTGTACTGCTTCTCCGACCGGCTGGACGCGTCCCGCTTCGAGGCGGCCCGCGAAGCGGCCGAACAGGCGGCCGCGGCCTTGCCCGGCGGATGTCTTGTCGGCGCTTCCCGCGCCTGGCGGCACGGCATCGTCGTCATGGCCGCCGGCGGCGCGGCGTGGCGGCTCCAGCGGGTGCTGGAGGCGGCGTGGCGGGCGCTTCGGCGCACGCTTCTCGGCTTGCCGGACGCGGTCTGGACGGAATAACGATCCATACTGACGCGCAGGCTTCAAGCCTGCGCATCATGCTGTCGGGACCCTCAAGCCAGGTCGATCGCCGCGACATCATAAGGGGCCAGCGCGGCTTCGAGGCCGTTCGGGCCCGAAACGATCCGGCTGTCCGGCGCATGGCACGATGTCGATGCCGCGTTGAGCGGGCCGGGGAAATCCGCGCCCGGAACGAGCCTCAGTTCAATCAGGTCGGATGTCAGGTTGGCCAGCAGGACGCTTCTCCGGTTGCTACGGCTCAAGCCCAGGGCCGCCGCGGACTCGGGGACTCCTTCGATCCGGAACACGTCGGCGCCGCGAAAACCGGCGATCGCCCGGAATACGGCATGCGCCGGCCTGACGCGCTCGCCGTCCGCCAGCCCCAACGGACCGTGGGTTTCATGCCAGGTGATGCCTTCCACGCCGGGGATGGCGAGGGCGGCCACGCTCCCGAGGGTCCATGCGGCGCTGAACGAACGGTCCAGCCTGTCATCCCGCTGATCGAGGACGGTGACGGGCTTTCCGCTGGTCGAAACGGGATTCAGGCGCGGCTTCAGGGTGATCGGCCCCAGGTACAGCGGTTTGCCCGATTTCGCCCGCGCATCCGCCGCGGTCACCGGCTGCGCGCGCAGCGTTTCCATGACCGAGCGGTCGTCGAACGCATGGAATTGCGGGGTGATCGCATAGGTGCCGAAATCCATCAGCGACAAGGGCAGCTTCGCCCGGTTGAATTCCGCATAGTGGCCGCGGGTTCCGCCGCCGATCTTCAAGGGAAGTCCGTGCTTCGCGGCCCGCTCCCGGCACGCGGCGAGCAAGGAAGGTTCCGAGTCGAACGCTCCGCACCGGAACGGCATCAACCGCCGAACCGGAGCCGCAAGATCCGCCATCAACGAGAAGAGATCGTCCAAGGATTGCCCGTCGCCGGCAAGCAGCTCCAGCTCGATCCCGCAATCGAGCCGCTCCGCCGCGTGAACGGCGTCCCGAAAGCGCGTCTCCCGGCGGGAGTCGGTCATGTCGAGCACAAGGCGGAGATGGGAGGGTCCCGCCTCCCTCAATCGGGCCAGCTCCGTATCGCTTGGGACGCCTTCGGCAAGCATGAAGCCGATTTCCGGCAGCCTGCCGATGACTTCGCCGGTCAGAACAAGCGGACGGCCGTCCGCCTGAGGTTGCGCCGGTTCGATGTCGGATGCGGGGACGACCGCAATCTCCACGGTCTGCCGAATGCGTTCCCCGGCCTCCACCTTCACCGGGGACGGAAGCGCGAGCGGCGTGCAATAGGTTTTGTAGGAAGCGTCCGTCCAATTGCGCTGATCTTCCATCTCGAAGATGTCGCCGTCGAACGCCACGCGGACGGCGAGACCGGGGACGGGTTTGTATGCCATCGTCCGGATGTCCATGAACGGCTGATGGGGGGAGATCGCCTCGGGAAAATGTCCGCTCACCATGCCCGACCCCGTCTCCACGCGGATCGCCTTGCCGGCGAACGCCATCGGATGCAGGACGCATATCCCGATCCGGTTGCGAAGAAACGACGAGCGGGCTGTGCCGTCAAACGCAAAGCGCAGGCGGCGGGGAGCCAGGACAACCGTCCCGCGCCACATGAAGTCGATGCCGTCCCGGACATGCTCGCAGGTGAAGCGGAACTCGAGACCATCCGCCGTCTCCCGGAGAACCGCTTCGCCGATATGGGGCAATACGGTGCCCCAGTCTCTGTCGCGGACGGCCGCGTACAGGTGGTCTGCGATTTCCACGCCTCTCCACGTCAGGCGGCGCAGTCCGCCGTCCTCCCATTCCACCTGCCAATCGCCCGTTCGCAAGATTCGACGGTCCATCTTGCCACCTCCGACCGGCCGCGCTCAGCGCGTCAGCTTCCCGAGTTTCTCCGGATGCAGCATGATGTCGATCTGCCCGCGGACGCTGTCCGGATCGAACAGGGAGCGCCATTCGTCGCGGATGACGGCTTTTTTGCCGTACTCGATCGCGATTTGGCACGCGTCCGAAAACGGATTGCCGGCTTCGCCGAACACGATCGCAAGCGAGATGTTGAGGTGGCCCAGCATGAAGTCTCGCGCCGCTTCACGGGGCACCCCGCGCCGCACCGCCTCCTCCAGCACTTCTCCGCATGTTACGATCAGCATCGCGCCGATCGTCTCCGCCATCGTCGGCTCCAGCATCGCCATCTGTTCCAGCGTGACCCGGTGGGCGCGCATGACCGGCGCGAAGATGGTCCTGGCGATCCGCTCGCCTCGTTCATAATCGGATTCGGGCCCTTGCATGAGGGCGCACACGATCGCTTGTTTCGCTTTCACCCCGCCGAAATAATCGCGCCGCGCATCCCCCGTCTCGTCGTTGAAAACGGGCGGGTGGCACGGGTGCGTGACGAAATAGCTGACATCCTGCCGCTCCGGCAGTTTGCCCGCGTAGGCGGCGGCCGGATCGAGCAGCATCAGCATGGCGCCGCTTTTCATCATGGGGACGATGGATTGGGAGACGTTTTCAATCGCGACGTCGGGAACCGCCAGAATCACGACGTCCGCCAAGGGAACGGCGTCTTCCTGCGCCGTCGGCGCAAGTCCCCGCTGCGCCAGGTTTTGCACGCCGCGTTCGCTGATTTCGACGTAATGGACGGGATGCGCGTGGTTCTTCAGGTTGTCGGTGATGCGGCAGCCCATTTTTCCGCCTGCTCCAATCAATGCGATGCTAGCCGTCATGTTGCGTAACCTCCTTCAGGATCGGATGCGAGGGTGGAGCATCCAACCCCACGATAGCATGAATTCATTTGAAATACAACATGTATACAATTTGGATTTTGGCTGTGTTGACATCGGGGTCCGATCTGTGGTCTATTTGATCTGGACAGTGGGGAAGGAGCGTAGCGGATGGCAGTGACTCTGAAGGAAAAAGCCTATCTTCAACTGAAGCAACTGATACGGGAAGGCAAATTTCAATCCGGTGAAATGCTGACCGAACGCCATCTGGTCGAACTGCTGCAGATGAGCCGGACGCCGATCCGGGCCGCCCTGGAGCGCCTGGAAGCGGAAGGCCTTGTCCAGTACACGCCGAACAAGGGCATCCAGCTTCTTGAAATTTCGCTTCAGCGCGCCGTTGATCTTTACGATTTCCGCATGGCCATCGAGACCTACATCGTCCGCAAATTGTCCGGCTGCATTCTGACGAAAGAGCAAATCGAAAGCGTTGAGGCCAATCTGGACGAGCAGAAGGTTCATATGGGGAGAGACGATTACGAATCGTTCACGAAGGCGGATCTGGCGTTTCATCTGCTGCTCGCCCATTTTCATGAGAATCTGGAGATGATCCATGCCATCGACCGCCTGCAGAACCAGCTTTATCGCATCGCCCTGAATGTGATGCGCAAGGATCGCAACCGCATGCGGGTTTCGTACGAGGATCATGTGTCCGTGTTCGAGCATATCCGAAACGGCGATGCGGCCGGTGCGGGGGAAACGATGATGCGACACCTGGAGTTCGGCAAGCAAATCCTGGTCATGTAGCGGCATGCGGGACGCATTCCCGCAGGAATCCGGGGCCGGGATGTTGAATCCTGTCATGCAGACGTGATCTGCATGCGAATACGAGGGGAGAGGGTGGCATGGAGCCGAGAGAAGCGACGGTGATCCCGCAATGCCCGGTGTGCGGATTCAGGATGGAGTGGTGGTTCGCCAAATGGAAGTGCTTCAACTGCGGCCAGTGGAACGGCTGCTGCGGGGACAGCACCAGCGATCCCGGGGGGCTGTGGAGCGAACCGGAACAGGACGGCTGACAGGAGAAAAATACAGCCTGTTGAAGGGATTCAACAGGCTGCATGCGCGCAAGGCCGTTCGGCCTTGCGCGCTTTTTCATCTGGCGCGGGTGGTGATGCGAATCTCAGAGCTGTCCGCGGACAGCCGGGTGTATACCACCCTGGCGCCCAGCGCTTCGGAGATGAAGCGGAGGTTGACGAACGTCTTTCCGTTTTGCGCCACCGGAGCTTCCGACAGTTCCCGCTTTTCGCCGTTGACATAAGCCGTCCGGGAGCCGACCGCAAGCTGTATGGTGAGGCCTTCCTTTCTCGCCGTGACGGTCCGGGTTTGCTGATCCCAGTCCACATTCATGTTGTACGCCCCGAACAGATCGCGGAATGGCACCATGGCGGTGCCCCGGATGAACACGGCCTCGAAGTCCAGCCGTTTGCCGTTGAGGTAGATGCGTGTCCCGGGTTCCGGAGGCTTTTCCTCGTCCGTGCCGAATTCTGCAAGAAGGCGCGGCTCCTCGCGCATGCCCTCAACGGAACCGTCGCCGAGTTTGTCCCAATTGTTGTAACCCCATGCATACAGGCTTCCGCCTTCGGTTATGGCGAATGCCGTGCCGTCGAAGGCCGCCACTTTGGTAACGGGGTGCGCAAGCTCCACCTGCGTCCAACCGTCCATTTCCCACTCCTCGAGCTTCCAGGCCAGGATTTTGTCATGGTCCCAGATCCACACCGAGCCGTCGGGTTTCAGGCCGACGATGAACGTGTCGCTGACCTCGATCTGCCCGAACCCTTGCATTTGCGCGGAAGCGACGGGTTCCCGGTTGACGGGAAGAAGGGATGCCCAGGGAGAACTCGGCTTGATAAAGAGATCATAATAAAACAGTTCGTATCCCCATTGTTTCCACGTCCCGTCCTGCTCCTGCGCCCACACGGATCCTTCCCGGGTGCGAATCTGTTTGACGTTGTCCAGACCCGGCATCGGCTCCGGTATCATGATGTGGCGATATTCCTTGTCTTCCAGGCGCAAGCCCCAATGCCACAGTTGTCCGCTCTCATCCAATGCGTAATAGGCATCTTTGTGAAAAGCGACGGAGACGATCCGTTCCAGCCCTTCCACCTTCCTCGGGCGAAGCCGGGCGACGGATTCCCGCAAAGACTCCTCCGATATTTCCATGCCGCTGTTATGGGAGGCTCCGCCCCATTCGTAAACCTGGCCTTCCCGGTCGATGGCGATGGTTCTCGGGCCGCTCGCGTAAATCGCCCGGATCCCGCCGAGACCGTTCTTGACGGGAACCTTGGAGCCTTTGTCTTCCGTAACGGCTCCCTCCTCGAGGGTGCTGATTTCGCCGTTGCCGAGCTGGCCCTGCACATTGCTGCCCCAAACCCAGACATTTCCGTCCCTGTCCAGCGCGACGCTGTGATAATCGCCTGCCGCGATGGCCGTCACGGGCGGAAGCGATTCGATCTTTTTCGGTGTCGGAACTTCGGTCCGGTCGCCGTGTCCCAGGGCGCCGCCGGCGTCGTTTCCCCATGACCAGACGCCGCCGTCCTTGTCCAGGGCCAGAACATGACGGACACCGATCGCGACGTCGACGATTTCGGGCTTCTGCGCGGCGGACGCGACGGGCGTTCGGACGGACGGCGAAATTCCGAGCGCCAGGACAACTGCCATGATTGACGCAACGATTTTTTGAGTCGGATGGTTCAAGACGTTTGCCCTCCCGTTAGGTGTGTCGGGAATCATTGTCCCGTTCACGTCGAAATTTGTCCATGATCGAATTTGAAGCGCATACAAAAATATGAAAAAAACCGCGGCGACGATTCGCGCGCGGGAGCAAATTCGCGGCCCGTTCAAGCCTGCGCGTATTTCTCGCGGTACTCGTAGGGGCTCATGTTCTCGTGGTTCTTGAACACCCGGCTGAAATGCGCCGAATCGGCGTAGCCGACCCGGCTGCCGACCTCGTAGATCTTCAGCTTCGTCGTGCGCAGCAGCTCCTTCGCCTTCTCCATCCGGATGCGGAGGAGCGCCTGCGTGAACGTGGTGCCCGTCTCGCTCTTGAACAGCGTACTGAGGTAGTTCGGGTTGAGATAGAGCCGTTCGGCGAGGCCGGACAGCGTGAGATCCTGGTCGTACTCCGTCTCGAGGATGTGGATCGTCTGGCGGATCAGATGGTGCATGCCCTCGCGCGGCTCGATCCTTCCGTCCGCGGCTTCCGCGCCGCCGCCTACGGCGCCCTCTCCGGCTTCCGGCACGGCCGGCCGGTCGATGCCGAGCTGCTTCAGGCTGCGCCAGTACAGGCCGCTCACCTCCGACAGCCGCTTCGCTTCTCCGCCGATCCCGGCGCGGATCGTCCGGCGCAGGATGGCGCGCACCGCGTCCGCGCAGCGCGAGGCGATCTCCTCGAGCGGCTTGTGGCCGTCCTTCAGGAACAGGACGCAGGTCAGGTGGCTGCCCTCGACGAAGATGAGGGGGACGCCGAACCCGCCCAGCACGTCGCTGAGCACGTTTTTGACGGCGAAGCGGACCGTGCCGCCTTCCTCGGCATCCTCGATGACGAAGCTGATGATGCCGACCGTGTCGTAATCCGGGAACATCCATTCGTCGTAGTAGGGAAGCGGCAGTTCGTAGAGGAGATCCTGCCCCCTTTTCTCGAGGAGGGCCATCTCCCGCAGACGGTTGATCCGCCGCGCTTCCTTGCGCTCCCGCACGATGTCGGCGGCCTTCGCGATCGCCTCGCGAAGCGCCTGCACGGAAACCGGCTTGAGCAGGTAATCGGAGACGCTCGAGCGGATCGCGGCCCGGGCGTACTCGAACTCGGCGTAGCCGGTCAGCATGAACATGATGATGTCGGGATAGCGCTCGCGGATGATGGACGCGAGCTCCACCCCGTCCATGCCGGGCATCCGGATGTCGGTGATGACCAAGTCGAACGTTTCGTCCAGGATGCGCAGCGCTTCCTCGCCGTCCTCGGCTTCCTCGACCTCGTATTCGTCGTCGAACCGGCGCACCGTGTCCGCCATCATCTGACGGACGCCGGATTCGTCATCCACGATCAGAATCCGCATGATCGAGTCCCCCTTCCGCCACCCCGCGCGGCGGATTATTGCGTTTCCAGCGCCTCGCGGATCTGCCGCATGGCTTCCGCCCACGCCAGATCGCCGCTCAGCAGGCCGTTCTCGACTTTCTGCAGCGCCGATTCCATGATCTCCTCGACCAGCGGCTGATGGGCGCCCGCATAGACCGGCCGGACCGCAAGCGCAGCCTCGCTCAGCAGTTGGCCGACCGGCGCGCCCATGAAGAAACCATCCCGTTTATTCGTAATATCGGTATTGTCGTACAAAGTTGTGAGCGACGGAAAAATATTTTGCTCACGGAAAAGTTCGAGCTGCCGCTCTTCATCGGTCAGCCATCGAATCAGCTCCCAGGCCTCATCCGGATGGCGGCTCTCCCGCGGAATGGCGAAGAACCATCCGCCCCAGTTCGCCGCTCCGCCGGGCAGCCGCGTCATGTTCCATTGGCGGATCGCGCCGGGCGAGTTCTCCGTCACGTAGCTGAGCATCCAGGCCGGGGCGAGCAGCGTCGCGAAGTGTCCCTGCTCCATGCCGACGGCCCACTCGGTCGAGCCCGTCTGCAGGCCGGCGGACAGGCCGTTCACCTTCGCGGCGACGGCGTAGTCCCAGGCTTCGCGCACCGCCGGGTTGGTGTAGCCGATGAAGGCGCCGGTCTCGGGGTCGAAATATTGCATCTCGGCCTGGCCAAGAATGGCGCGGTAGAGCGTGCCGATGTTGTCGATCATCGGTTTGCCCGTCCGGGTGCGGAGCACGATGCCGCTGCGGAGGAACGAATCCCAGTCCGGCAGCGATTCGGCCAGCTCGCCCCGGTCCAGCGGCAATCCGGCCTGCCCGTACAGGCTGACGCGGAACAGCATCGTCATCGGCCCGATGGCCGCGGGCAGGGCGAAGATGAAGGAGCCGTCCGGGCTGGCCGCCTGCTGCCAGTTCCACTCCAGATACCGCCCGGCGTGCGGCTCGGATGCGAGTTCCCGCAGATTGTAGAAGTAGGACGGGAACCGTTTGAAGCGTTCCATGTAGCTGAGGTCGATCATGACGACATCCGGCGCGCCGTAGCCGGCCGCAAACGCGGTCTGGAGATTGGCGTGCAGATCCTGGGAGTCGAACCGGACGATCTCGACCTGCACGTCGTCATGTTCCTCGTTATACTGTGAAATGAACGGCTCGTAGCCGGAACCGGGCCACAGCCAGATGACGAGCGGGTCCGGCCCCTGGTCCGCGCCGCGGGCGCCGTGGCTGACGATCATGCCGCCCTCCGCGCATGAGGCGAGGACGAGCAGCGCGGCCAGCGCGAGGAGCGGCCATGTGCGGCGCAGTCCGCCGCGCCGGCGCTTCCCGGAGGGCGGGCCGCCGTCCCGGCAAGCCGTGCCGTGCGGCGGCATTTCACGGGATGTCCTGACATGCGTTGTCATCTCACGGCACCTCCTTGCCGCCGGGGTCCGGATCGATCGGGATGCGGATCGTCACGCGCAGGCCGCCCCATTCGTTGCCGGACAATGTAATGCCATAATTCCGGCCGTAGATGTACTGGATTCTCTCCTGCAGATTCGGCAGGCCGATGCCGGTATGCAGCGGCTTGTTCCGCTGCGGCGCGTCTTCGGACAGAATCTCCTTCATCTCGCGCTCGCTCATGCCGACGCCGTTGTCGTCCACGGTCAGCATCATGTCCTGGCCTTCGCGCTGTATGCGGATGCGGATTTTCCATTGATCCCGCTTGACGCCTTCCAGACCGTGGGTCATCGCGTTCTCGACGATCGGCTGCAAGAGCAGTTTCATGCACCGGCAATCGAGCAGCTCCTCGTCGATGTCCAGCTCGACGTCGAGCCGGTCGCCGTAGCGATATTTCTGCAGGGTGATGTACCGTTGGAGCTGGGCGACATCCTCGCGGACCGTCGTCATTTCCGAGCCCGGCTGAATGCTGTACCGGAGCAGCTCGCTGAGCAGCTGCACCATCTCGGCGGCCGCCGCGGTGTCGCGCTTGCCCTCGAGCGTCCAGTAGATCGTGTTCAGCGTATTGTACAGGAAGTGCGGGCGGAACTGGGCGCGCAGCGCGACGAACTGCGCCTGCCGCTCGCTGACCTGCTTGTCCGTCAGATCGCGGATCGTCTGCTGCAGCCGGGCGAGCATCCGGTTGAAGCTCTCGTACAGCCCGGTCACTTCCGCGTTCCAGAGCTGTCGGCGCAACGGAAGCAGATGGCCCTCGTCGATGCGCTCGAGCCTTTTCGCCAGGAAGCGGATCGGCCGGACGAGCGTCCACGAATAGAACGTAATGAAAAGGATGCCCACGGACAGTCCGGCGACGCTGATCCAGAGGATGGTGCGCTGCAGGCGCGACACGCCCTCGTACACTTCGCGCCGGTCGATGTAGGCGAGCACCGTCCAGCCGCTGTAGTCGGAATACGCGTAGGAGATGTAGGCGGGACCGTCCTCCGTGCTCAGCGTGATCATGTCGCTCGGCACCCTGCGCACCTGCTCGAGCAGCACGCTCGGCGCCGGCGTGCCGACCTCGTCCCACACGCTCGAATAGATGACGCGCCCGAACGGATCGACGACCTGAACCTTGCCGCCTTCGCCGAGGTTCATCTGGCCGATCGTCTTCTGCAGCGTGACGGCCGGATAGGCGAAGACGAGCGTGCCGATGTTCTCGAGCGTCTCGATGTCCTTCAGGCTTCGCGCGCCGATGACGGCCGGCTGGGCGCCGTTCACCCAGACGAGGCCGGAGAACCAGAGCATGCGCCCGTTGTACTTCTCCATCTCGTCGTACCACGGCTGCTTCCGCACCGATTCGAGCGACCGCCACAGGAAGTCCATCGAGGAGTTGGCCAGATAGCTCGATCCGTACCGGTCGAGGATCATGATGTTCGATTCGTGGCCGCTCATCCGGTTGCTCGCGTTCATGACGCGGATCAGCTCTTCGTTGTGGCTGCCGGGATTCGCGCGGGCGGACAGATGGGCCTGCACGACCTCGTTGAACGCCAGCACCTGCGTCATCTTGTCGTACTCGATCAGATTGGCGTCGAGCTTGCCGCTCAGATGGGTGATGGAGTCCAGCAGCAGACGGGCGGTTTGATTCAGGGACGAGCGCGACGTCTGCACGTACGTCACCGTCACCGTCGCCGTCATGACGAAGAGCAGGATCGCCGTGAAGCCGATCGTCAGCTGCGCCAGAATGGACGGTTTGCGTTTCACTGCCGTTCTCCCTTTCGCCGGGGCGGAGCATGCTTGCGGCTGTCGCTTCAATTCCATTATAGTGGACCTGTATGGGGCTGCCAGATCACGGATATTCGAAATCTTGGACAATTCTCAGTTTTTTTGACGGGATTTAAGATGGATGGGCCGGCAGCACCAATGTTGCCCGAAACTGCCGGAACTATTCGGACGGACCGTGGAAGGAAGGAACGCCATGCGACAGGATACATGGATTTCGATCGATACCAGGCAAGTCGAACATCTGGAGCTCCCCGACGGCTTCCTGCCGCTTCTCGTAGGCACGGTGCTCCGCTACTACGGCGAACGCCTCTGCTTCGGCGGCTATCCGGCCGACCGGCCGTTCTTCCTGGCGGCCTATTTCCTGCCGACGGAGACGGTGTACACGTCCGTGCTCGTCGACCCGGAGCGGCTGCTCGAGGAGGAGCATGACGACGCGATCGAATACGGCCGGGACGAGCCGATGGTGGCGGAGGCCGGCTTCGTGCTCAGCGCGACGGTGACGAACGAGCTCGTCGCGGAGCCGGGCGTGATCGGGTGCCGGACGCTCGTCGTGCTGGACTCCCATTTCGAAGGGGCCCAGGCGCTGAAGGGCGTCAGGCACCGCTAGCCGCGCCGGCGCGCCGCATGCGCCGCGGTTTCGCCGGAGCGGGTTCACGCCCGGGCGGCCGCCACCGGATTCGTCAGCTCGCCGATCCCGTCGACCGCGCAGGTGACGACGTCGCCCGCGCCGACCCAGTCCGCGCCGGCCGGCGTGCCGGTCAGGATGACGTCGCCGGGACGCAGCGTCATGAAGCCGCTGATATAGGCGATTTGCCGCTCGATCGTCATGATGATTTCCTCCATCGAGCCGTTCTGCTTCGGCTCGCCGTTGACCGCGGCGCGGATGCGCGCGGAGCGCCAGTCGAACGCCGTGTCGACGACCGGGCCGAGCGGGAGGAACGTGTCGAACGCCTTGCCGATCGTCCAATGCCCCTCGGGGTGGAAAAAGTCCAGCGCGCTCACATCGTTCGCGACGGTGCAGCCGAACACGACGCCGTCCGCCTCCTCCGGCCGGATTCTGCGGGCGGTTCGCCCGATGACGACCGCCACCTCGGCTTCGAACTTCACCCGGTCCGTCCCGTCCGGCAGCACGATCGGATCGCCCGGACCAATGATCGTGTCGAGCGGCTTGAAGAACAGGATCGGCATGTCGGGCACGGGCGGCTTCGGTCCTCCCGGCGCGGCGAAGTTCTTGCCGATGCCGATGATGTGGCGCGGCTCGACCGGCGCGAGCAGGCGAACCTCCTCCGGATCGTATCCGCGGCCGGTGAACGCGGGCGGTTCGAACAGGCCGCCGGCCAGTTCCCGCAGCACGCCTTCCTCCAGCACGCCGTAGCGGGCGGGCGCCTCCGGCTCCGTCAGGGGGATGAATCGAGCGATTTTCATGTTCCGCACCTCTTTCGCGTTATCTCTTCGTTGAAAATGATTCCGCCGTTTCGCAAGCTTCCCGCGAATCCGACTGTATGCGTTTTCGCGCATGTCTCTACTCTACCAGAATCTCCGCCAGAAGCGAACTCCGAATCAGACCCGAGCCGCAACATCAGGTCGGTCAAAATTCGGAAACAAACGGACCGGCCGTATCGGCGCATGCCGCCGTCCGGCCGGTTCCGTCGCGGCATTCAGGCGCTGCGTTCCGCCAGCGTCGTGCGGTTGCGGCCGTTTTCCTTCGAGATATAGAGGCAGTTGTCCGCCTCGGCATACAGGGATTCCACGTCCATGTCGGGACCGCGAAGCTCCGCGATGCCGATGCTGACCGAATAGGCGACGTCCCCGCCGGCCTCGCCCAGGATCAGCGGTTCCCGGACAACGCGCGTCCGGATCTCCTCGGCCAGCCTGAACGCGGCATCGCCGTCCAGGCCGGGGCAGAAGACGGCGAACTCTTCCCCGCCGATCCGGCCGGCCGTGCAGTCGGGCCCGACCGATTCGCGGAGCATCCCGGCGAAGCGGACGAGCAGCCGGTCGCCCGTCGTATGGCCGTACCGGTCGTTGATGCTCTTGAAGTTGTCGAGATCGATCACCATCAGGCTGGTCGGCCTGCCGGACACGCGGCACGCATCCCGGGCCTCGTGCAGCTTCTCGAAGAAATGGAGCCGGTTGCCGAGTCCCGTCAGGCCGTCCGTCGTCGCGCGCCGGATCAGTTCCCGCTCGGCGTGTTTCCGATCGGTAATGTCCGCGAAGATGAGCAGCGTGCCGGTCCGTTCGTCGCGAATCCGGATGGGAATGAGCCGCACCTCGAACCATTTTCCCGCGATTTCCGCTTCGATGCTTCCCTGTTCGCCGGTGTCGAACAACGCCTTCAGATCCGGCAGAGCGGCGAACAGTTCCGCGAGCGACGCGCCGACGAGCTTCCCCTTCGGACTCAGGCCGGCGATCATGCGGGACGCCGGATTCGCGTCGATGATCCGGTCCCGCTCGTCCGCGATCAGGATGCCCTCGGACATGTGCTCCAGCACCTTCTCCCGGGCCAACGGACGCACCTGCAGGAATTTCTGGATGTGGATGATATAGAAGAAGATGACGGCCGCCGGCAGCAGCGAGGTGGAGATGTTGAGCTGTCCGCCCATGAGCTTCGCCAGCTCCGGCAGCAGATAGGGACAGAGGACGGCGACGATGAGCAGGATCAGCTGGCGTTTCTGTTCGCCGACGACGATTCTGCGGTAATACCCGACGAGCAGCCCCAGCCCGACGATGGCCTGCGTGTGAAAGAACAGGAAAAACACCCATCCGAGCGGCATCCGCGACATGCCGATCCGTTCGAAATTTCCGTACGGTTCGATCCATACTTCCCGCCGGATCAGATGGTGGTGGGAATCGGTGAACAGCAGGATCCAGAAGACGGCGACGGCGGAGGTCAGGACGAGAATGCTCCTGTTGCGGATCTTGCCGTCGATTCGCATGTAGAACATGATGATGCCGAGCAGCATGACCGAGGAGTAGAAGAGCGGAATCTGCTGCAGGTTGCGCCAGAACAGTTTCGCCTCCAGGCCGTCCGCGAGCAGTTCGCTGATGCTGAGCACGCCCTGCGCGGACAAGAGCGCCATCAGGATCATGAGGTAGACGATGCCGGCGGACTTGCGGATGAACAGACAATACAGGAACAGGACGAAATAGACGACCGAACTGAAAAAGATGGAAAACAGATAGCCGTCTTTCAAGATCATGAGCCGGCGCCCCCCAACCGTCGCGATGCGTGCTCCGGAGCTTGCTCCCCGCTTATACGCTTATCATAACGGATTGACGCGAACTGCACTATATGGGGCTGTCAATTTTCGTTACATGATGTCGTTTTTTCCGCCAACCGCTTCTCCAGCATCCAACATTCATGGACCCGCCGAAACTTCTCCCGGATTTCCGCGTGATGGCCGCCCGTGTAATGCGCGAAGGCTTGCACGGGGTACAGACCGGGAATTTCGGCGCGCATGGCCTTTCCGATCTCGTCGCCGCCGTCTATGAATACATGCAGATAGGAGCTTTTCTGGACGAATCCTTGCGCCGCGTACCACTTCCGAACCCAGGCATCGTCGCGGGTCCATGCCTCCAGACGCGCGATCCCTTGCCGCAGCGCGATGGCTTCCGCTCGTCTCAGCAGAGCGGTCGCGACGCCCCGCCTCCGGCAATCCGGATGGACGGCCAGATGCCAGATCATTCCGCTCAAGGTGTCCGGATCGGAGCAGACGGTTCCCTTTTCCCGCTCAAGCTCGATGTCCAACAGGCCGATGATGGTGCCGTCCTCCTCCGCGACCAGTTCGATCGAAGGGGAGTCGTATTTCTCCTTCTCCCGAAGCACATGGTCGTAATAGGCGGTATCGAGAAAAGCCAGCACGCGGCACTGAAGCCAGCCCTGTTCATCCTCCGGCCGGTAATGCCGAATGATCATGCCCGTCCCCCTCCTTTTGCGACGCGGATGCCCGCGTCGATGTCGATGCTGGTCAGCTCGCCCCTTCCTTTCAGGCAGTAGCCGAGAAAATCGTCCCAATCCCCGGTGCCGATGCCGAGATTGCACACCTTCATGCCGTCCGCCGGCGTGAACGCCTTCCGCACATAGTCCCTCGTCATCGCCTCGGCGTACAGGCATGGCGGCGAGCCGTTCCATTCGCCGGCTTCGGGGCCTTTCAATTCGAGATAATGGCGAATCAGCTTCTCGTCCATGTTCACGGTGAATCCCTCCGGAGCGGCGCGGGCTTACAGCAGCGCGAACACGGCGGCGATCACGAGACTCGCGACCGCCGCCAGCGCCGTGCCGACGACGAAGCCCCTGAAGTGGAAGCGGTAGTTTTTGTACTCGCGCATGCCCTCCGTCCCCGCAATGACGAGGAACCGGGGCGTGACGGCGCAGAACAGCAGCCAGTCGATGACCAGCCAGTCGACCGCGTTGAAGATGGTCAGGATGCCGAAGACGTTGAGAAAAGCGTCCGCAAATCCGATGTCCCCGCCCCGAGACCGTTCGAGCATCCAGGTGGACACCGCCGGAACGCCAATGAGGAGCAGCAGGAAGATCAGGCCGATGATCCGGGTCTTCTTCCGCTCCGAAGCGGTCTGCGGTCCGGCCGCTTGCTTGATCGCGGCGGGATACGAACGCAAGAGCAGCCGCGGATTTGCGGCCAGCGTTCCCACGATGACGGCCGACAGCGCGACCGACAGGACAAGACCGTACACCGCAATGGATAATCCGAGGGTCACGGCGCTTCATCCTTTCCTTGTTCCCAAATGCGATCCACCCGATCGAGACTGGCCCCGTCGAACGTCAATCTGTAGATATCCGGCTGGGTCAACGCCTCCCGGAACGCGTACCCGTACCGGACGTCGAAATGATTCAGGATGGCCGTCATGATGTTGCCGTGCGTCCCGATCACGATGCGCTGTCCCCGATGCTCCTCCAGCAGTCCGAGAATCACCGGAACCGCCCGCCGCTGCGCCTGACGCGTCGTCTCGCCACCCTCCAGGGCGTAGTCCTTGTCGTCGAACGATCGCCGGATCGCCTCCTTCACGACATCCCACGGCGCATCCAGGTCGGGGCCGATGATCCGGCGCTCGGCCAGCTCCTCGCACTCCGCGATCTCCAGCCCCTTCTCCTCCGCGATCCGCTGAATGGTCTGCCGGGCTCTCGCATACGGGCTGGAGACCATGACGTGCACCTCGATGTCCGCGAACATCTCCGCCACCCGCGCCGCCGCTTTCCATCCATTTGCCGACAGCTCGCGCGTTCTCTCCTGTCCATGCACGTAGACGGACTCCGCGTGCCGGACCATGTAGAGAATCGTTTTCATTTCGAACGCCTCCCGTTGCATGCACGACGGCTATTTTTTTCGAGAACCCGTGAAATAGTTCCTTCTTGGACCCGCAGAACATACATTCGCTGACAAAATTCTGTCGCGCGACCAACCCATAATGGAAGCAACGATGCGGAAGGGGTGACTTGGGGATGGATCGATCGGTTCATGTGGCAATCGTGGGGACGAGGCATTATTTCGGGACCGAGTTCATCAAGCCGGGGCAACTCATCCATCTGGCGAAAGAGCCGGACAACCGGCACGACCATGAAGCCATCAGGGCGGAAATGACGCCGATCGGCAAGATCGGCTATGTGGCCAACAGCACGCACACGGTTCCGAAAGGCTGCCATAGCGCGGGCAGGGTGTACGACCGGTTCGAAGATCATGTCTGCGCCATCGTGCGATTCGTCGTGCAGGACACGGTGATCGCGGAACTGGCTCCGGGGGCGCGGGAGTTTTACATCGTATTCACAGCTAAGAACGAGGCCCGTGCTTCCCGATGGTAGGAAGGAAGAACCAGTCCTTTCGTCGAATTTCAGGAAACAGGAGCCTGAAATTCGGCGATCAGACGGGGGTAGATGGCAGGAGATGTCGGACAAAGCCATACGTCTGCTCAGAATTTTGCTGGCGATCCAGGCCAGGCCGGGGATTACGGCGAAGGAACTGGCGGAGAAATGCGAGACGACCGACCGGACGATCTACCGCGATCTGAGGCTGCTGGATCTGATCGCGCCCATCACGAATGACGGCTACGGCAAGGGTTACCGCTTTGTCGGCAATTTCGCGATGTATCCGCTCAATTTCACGGAACAGGAGGCGCTGGCGTTCTCGGTGCTGCCCTCCGTGGTGGATGCGGACAAATTGCCGCCGGGCTTTGAGTCAGCCTATGAGAAGGTGATGGCCGCGCATCGGAAGGATGTCCGGAACCGCGCCGACATGCTGGAGAACGTCGCGGACATCATCCGGATGGGCACTCCGGCATACCGCGAAGCAGGCGGCGCCAACTTCCTGCTGCCCGTCATGCGGGCGATCCTGTCCGGCCGGACGATCCGCGCGGTCTACCATACGCAGAGCCGGAACGAGACGACGGAGCGGGAGATCGATCCGTACTATCTGGTGCCGCGGGAGCAGCGGTTCTACCTGATCGGGTATTGCCATTCCGCCGGGGAGATCCGCACGTTCCGCGTCAGCCGCTTCCGGCATGTGGAGATCACGGACAAGCTCTTTGACAAGGGCGGTTTCAGCATCGAGCAGTACATGAAGCATACCTGGTCGATCGAGCAGGGCGATTCGCTGATCACGTTCAAGATCCGCTTCCATCCGGAAGTGGCCCGGTACGTGAAGGAAGAGGAGCTGTTCGTGCGGCCGAAGATGACCGACCTGCCCGACGGAGGCCTGCTGTTCGAGGTGACGGTCAACCACGAGCGGGAATTTCTGAACTGGGTCGTCCAGTACGGCCCGTCGGCGGAGATTCTGGAGCCGGTCTCGTACAGGAACTGGTTCAGGGAGCGCCTCAGACAGTGGATGAAGGTGTACGAGGACGATTCGAAACGGAGGAAGGGTTATGGACGCGTTGATTGAAGTGCTGAGGGAAATCCGCGATGGCATCTACTCGATCAATGAAAATGTCGAGCATTTGCATGATTCGTTCGATGAACTGAAAGGATCGGTCGAAGAGCTGAAGGAATCGGTGGAGGGACTGAAGGGCTCCGGTCTCTATGACACGTTATCCGACGTGTGCGACAAAGTTGAATCGCTCAAAGGCGGGCTTTACGATTTCAGCGACGTATGCAGCAGACTGGATGACATCATCAGGGTGCTGCATTCGATTGATACGAACACGTTGTAAGGAGCAAGCCCGATGACACGCATACCGCAGCCGAGTGGAGAAAAAGGCAGCCTGAGGGCGATCCAGACGCTCGTGAATGATTGTCCGGACCTCTTTTGGGAACGGCTGCGCCAGGCGAGACCGGATATCGAGCGCGGCAGATGGGTGTCGCCGTGCCGAGATGACCAGTGGGCCGAGTACCGGGACGAGACGTTTCTGAAGCGGCTGGGAGTGGCCGAACGCATCAAATGTCCCCTCCGCGAGTTCTGGCCGCGTGGCGGTCCGCAGTGGGACGCGCTCGGGATCGCGGGGAACGGCGACGTGCTGCTCGTGGAAGCGAAGGCGAACATTCCGGAACTTGTCTCGCACATGAATGCGCGGGCCGCGTCCTCGATCGCGAAAATCGGGCATTCGCTTGATGAAGTGCGCGCCCATCTGGGCTGTCAGCCCCGGATCGACTGGACATCCGGGTACTACCAGTATGTCAACCGCGTCGCGCATCTGTACTACCTGATGGTGAAGAATGGGATCGGCGCCTGGCTCGTCAACGTCTATTTCATCGGCGACCGGTCGGTGGACGGGCCGAGGACCGCGGATGAATGGCACGACGCCATCCGGAACATGAAGGCCGACCTGGGGCTCGACAAGCATCACGAACTGGAATATCGCATGATTGACTTGTTCATCCGCATCGAAGAACTGGACATCAAGGAGTGAACGGCATGGCGACCATGATCCCCGATCTGATGCCGGAGCAGATCGCGAACGACGGCGAGCGTCTGTTCTACGCGGCGGCCCGCGGGCTGCCGGAGGAATACACGGTTTTTTATTCCTACCGGTACTATGAAGACCCGGACGAGGAACGGGTCCGGGAAGCCGACTTCATCATCGTCCATCCCGCGGCCGGCTTCGTCGTCGTCGAGGTGAAGGAGGGCGAGGTTCGCTATTACAACGGGCAGTGGCACGAATTCCGGACGGGCGGCTATCTGCCGCTGCACAAGGATCCCGTCGAACAGGCCCGGACGGCGATGTACCGGATCCGGGACATGTACCGCGAGGAGACCGGCGAGGCCTTCCCCGCAAGATACCGCTTCGCCCTGTGCTTCCCGGAGACCCGGACCATCGCGGGCCGCACGCCCGCCGACCTGATGCCCGAAAGCCTGTGGACCGGAAGTCACCTCGAGAATCTGCGGGAGGCGCTGGAGCGTCTGCTCGGCATGCCGGAAGCGGCGGCCGCCGGCAGGAGCCCGGCCCGTTCCGCCGCGTCCAGGCTGATCGAACTGCTGGCCCCGAAGTGCAACGTGTTCGCCTCCCTCGAGGACAAGATCGCCGCGTTCCGGCGGCAATCGGATTTCGTCCTGACGGAGGAGCAGAACCGGATTCTCGAGGAGACGGAGGAGGACAGTCGGAAGCTGTTCCTCGGGGCGGCCGGCACGGGGAAGACGTTCATCGCGATGGAGAAGGCCAGGCGGTGCGCCGCTCAGGGCAAGCGCGTGCTGCTGACCTGCTACAATCAGTACCTCGTCGGCTGGCTCCGGGAGAACGTGAAGCATCCGAACGTCACGATACGGCATTTCCACGGCTTCCTCGCAGAGGCGCTCATGTCGGCCGGGCTGCTGCTGCCGGAAGAGGTGCGCGACGACGCGGATTTCTACAACGAGGAGCTGCCGGGCAGGGGCCTCGACTACTTCGATAAGTGGCCGGAGAAGGAGAAGTTCGATGTCATCATTATCGACGAGGGACAGGATTTCCGGGAACTCTGGATTCTCTGCCTTGAGACGGCGCTGAAGCGAGACGGCGAAATGTACGCGTTCGCCGACCCGTTCCAGAACCTGTTCCAGGGCGGCCTGGACGGGCTCAGGAAGCGCTGCGACATCTCGAGGCACCGGCTGACATACAACCTCCGGAACGCCGACACGATCAACGACTGGCTGGGGCCGTTCGCGGGAGGCGTCGTGACGCGGCCCCGCCTGTCGAACGGAATGCCCGTCGCCCATCTGGCTTACCGTACGCAGGAGGAGGAGCGGCGGCTGCTCGAGCGTGAGATCGGCCGGCTGGTCAGCCAGGGGCTGCCGCTCCACCGGATGCTGATCCTGTCGCCGTACCGGCGGGAGAACAGCTGCCTGAGCGGCGTCGTCCGGCTCCGGGACTGGCCGATTATCGATTTCCAGTCCCGGGAGCACGGCATCCGTTTCACGACGATCCGCAAGTTCAAGGGACTGGAGGCGGACGTCGTGTTCCTCGTCGATGTCCGGGACAGCAAGGCCTGCACGCCGGCCGACGTCTACGTGGGAGCGTCCAGGGCGCGCTTCATGCTCTATGTGCTCCATCACGAGGAGTGGAAGCGTCCGGACTGAAGGCGCGACCGGACCTCGGCCGCGGCTTGCGCCATATGGCGCAAGCTCGCCCACGTTTCGGCTTCGCCGCGCGTCTTCAGCCCGCAGTCCGGATTGATCCACAGCCGGTCTGCGCCGATGGCGTCGACCATCTTCAGGATGGCGCGCTTCAGTTCCTCCGGGTCCGGAATGCGCGGCGAGTGGATGTCGTAGACCCCCGGGCCGACCATCGTCCGAAAACCGCTCTCCCGCAGCGTTCCGACGATCTCCAGACCGGAACGGGAAGCTTCGAAGGAGATCACATCCGCGTCCATCTCGTCGATCTCCCGGATCATATCGCCGAATTGGCTGTAGCACATGTGGGTGTGGATCTGCGTCCCGGGCTTCACGCCGCTGTGCACGAGCCGGAAGGCCGGAATCGCCCAGTCCAGGTATTGCGCGCGCCAATCGGATCTGCGGAGCGGGAGCTTCTCGCGGAGCGCCGCTTCGTCGATCTGGATGACGGAGAGGCCGCTCGCTTCCAGATCCAGCACTTCGTCGCGGATCGCGAGCGCGATCTGAAACGCGATCTCCTTCGGCGGGAGGTCCTCCCGCGGGAACGACCAGTTGAGCATCGTCACGGGCCCGGTCAGCATGCCTTTCACCGGCCGGTCCGTCAGTTCGTTGGCATAGACGGCGTACTCGACGGTGATCGGCCGGGAGCGGCGGACGTCGCCCCAGATGATCGGCGGCTTGACGCATCGCGTGCCGTAGGACTGCACCCAGCCATTCGACGTGAAGACGAAGCCCTCCAGGCATTCGCCGAAATATTCGACCATGTCGCTGCGCTCGAATTCGCCGTGAACGAGCACGTCGAGTCCGATCTCCTCCTGGCGTCTGACGCAGTCCGCGATTTTGTCGAAAATGAACCGCCTGTACGCCTCCTCCGGCACGTCACCCTTCCGGTACGCCGCCCGAATCGCCCGTACATCCGGCGTCTGCGGGAACGACCCGATCGTGGTGGTCGGCAGCGGCTGCAGCTTCAGCTTCTCCCGCTGGAGCGCTTCCCGTTCCGACCGGGTGGGCAGGCGGGTGAAGTCGCGCTCCGTCAGCGCGGCCACACGCGCCCGGACTTCCTCGTCCGGCGTGCATCGGGGCGCCGCGAACAACGCTTCATTGCGCTTGTACGCCTCCGTCGCCGACGGGTCCGGGTCGGACAGCATCCGCTTCAGTTCCGCCAGTTCCCGCAGCTTCTCCTCCGCGAAGGCGAGATGCCGGGTGTGCTCCGGGGACAGCCGGGTCTCGTGCCTGACCGAATACGGCACATGCAGCAGGGAGCAGGACGTTCCGATGACGACATCCCGCGCATATCGCCGGATTTCCCGCACCGTGCGGAGCGTGTCGGCGTAGCGGTTGCGCCAGATGTTCCGGCCGCTTACCACCCCCGCGAACAGCGTTTTGTCCTCCGCGAAACCGTGCCGGGACAGCAGCGCCAGCGATTGCGAGCCTTCGACGAAATCAAGTCCGATCCCGTCGAAGGGAAGCGACAGCAGCACGTCATAGCAGTCGCGGACGTCGCCGAAACAGGTCTGGACCAGCACTTTCACGCCGTTTTTCTCCGCCAGCAGCGGCCGATACAGCTCCGCAAGCAGCCGGATATCCTCCCGCGTCAAATCCGTCACCAGCGACGGCTCGTCGAACTGAATCCACCGGGCGCCCAGCTCGCCCAGCCGGCTCAGCACGTCCCGGTAGGCCCGGACGATGTCAGCGAGCATATCGTCCGCCCGATTGCGACCGGTGAACTTCGCCAGCCTGAGCAGGGTGAAGGGGCCGACCAGCGCCGGGCGGGTCTCGATCCCGAGACGCCGGGCTTCCTCGTATTCATCGAAGATCTTGCTTCCCGCCGCACGGATCCGCACGGAATCATCGATTTCCGGCACGAAGTAGTGGTAGTTGGTGTTGAACCATTTCTTCATGGCCAGCGCCTTCACGTCGCCCCGCGGCCCCTGGTATCCCCGCGCCATCGCGAAGTACGTGCCGAGCGGATCGAGCCCCAGCGTCCGGTAACGCTCCGGCACGATATCAAGAAGCACGGCCGTGTCGAGCACATGATCATAGAAGGAGAAATCGCCTGACGGAATGAAGTCGATCCCGGCCGCTTGCTGCGCGCGCCAGTGCGCGCTCCGGAGCTCCGCGGCGGTCCGGCGGAGTTCCCCGGCGCCGATCTCTCCCCTGAGAAATTTCTCGACGGCAAACTTCAGCTCGCGTGAGGCGCCGATTCTCGGATATCCGATGACAGACGTACGCATTCCCATCACTCCCGATTTCGTCTTCGCTTTCCGATTATGGAAGAACGGACGGGGTATCGGGTAATACGCGGTTTCTATTGAAGGCGATAGTTTTTTTCTATGGGACCACGGGGCGGCCCGGAATGGCCGGAGCGCCGCAAACTCAATATATTGGAGGAGAATCGACTTCCCGATACTATATCTTGTGTCTTGACGAAAGTTGTGTTAGGATGAACTCATCTTGCACAACCGCATATCGCTGTTTCGGCCAGGTACTGCGAACGCAGTTTAATAGGGAAGCCGGTGCGAATCCGGCGCTGTCCCCGCAACTGTAACGCGGACGAACGTTCACATCCACTGTGCAGCCGTGCATGGGAAGGGAACGGGAGGATGAAGCGAAGCCAGGAGACCTGCCTGCCCGAAACCAGGATTCCTTTCTTCGGGGGGTGAGAAAGGCGCGGCCTGGACGGGTGGAATGCGCATATCCGCACCGTGCCATACCATGTCGTCTTGAAGCATCCTCGGGAGAGGGTGCTTTTTATTTTGCCAGTACGCGTGAAAAAGGGAGGAGTCGGACCATGAAACTGTACACGAGAACCGTCTGCCCGAAGTGCATCTGGATCAAATCCGAGGCGCGGCGGTCCGGCAAGGAAGTGGAGATCGTCAACATCGACCATGACGAAGCGGCCCGCGAGCGCCTCATCGGGGCCGGCATCATGACCGTGCCGGCGCTCGAGGCGGACGGCGAGTTCCTGACCGAGCCCGAAGCGATGCTTGCGAAGCTGGGGGGCGCGGAACGATGATCGCGTACGCCAGCCGGACCGGCAATGTTCGCTACATCGTATCGCAGATCGGGCTGCCGGGCATCGAGATCGGCGAGGAAACGACGGTCACGGAGCCCTTTCTGCTCCTGACCTACACCGACGGTCTGGGGGAAGTGCCCCCGGTCGTGGAGCGATTCATGGAACGCAGCGGCGCGTATTGCCGGGGGGTGGCCGTCAGCGGCAACCGCAATTTCGGTCATCGCCTTTTTGGCGGGGCGGGGGACAAGATTGCGGAGCGGTGGAACGTTCCGTTGGTGAGGCGGATCGAGCTCAGAGGGTTCAGGAAGGATTACGAGGCGATCAGACGGTTTTGCCTGGAGCAAGTCGGAGAGGGGAGTCGGCATGAAATCATATTTGCGGCTCAACAATGAGGTGCTGCACCACTACAACCGCACGGGGCGGCTGGATCTGGCGAAGGATCGGGAAGCGGCGAGGCGTTATTTTCTCGAGCATGTGAACGTCAAGATGCGCTACTTCATCGATGTGGACGAGAAAATCCGCTACCTCGTCGACGAGGGCTACTATGAGCGGGAATTCCTCGAGCAGTACGACAAGGCGTTCATCGAGAAGCTGTTCGAGCGGGCGTACAGCTATCATTTCCGGTTCCCGTCGTTCATGAGCGCGAGCAAGTTCTATGACAGCTATGCGATGAAGAGCCGGGACGGCGCCGAAATATTGGAAAAATACGAGGACCGCATCGTCATCATCGCCCTCTACCTGGCGCGCGGCGACAAGGAGCTGGCGGAGCGGGCGGTCGACGCGATGATGACCGCCTACCAGCCGGCGACGCCGACGGCGCTGAACAGCGGCAAGCGGGCCCGCGGCGAGCTGGTGAGCTGCTTCAAGCTGTCGATGGACGACTCGATGAACAGCATCGCCGCGAACATCGGCTATTGCCTGGAACTGTCACGCCTCGGTGGGGGCGTCGGCGTCAACCTGACAGACATCCGTCCGATCGGCGATCCGATCAAGGGCATCTTAAGCCGCGCCAGCGGCGTCATGCCCGTGGCGAAGCTGCTCGAGAACGCCTTCTCCTATTCGAACCAGCTTGGGCAGCGCAACGGATCGGGCGTCGTCTATCTGAACATTTTCCACGCCGACATCGAGAGCCTCATCTCCGCGAAGAAGCCGAACGCCGACGAGAAGATCCGCCTGGCGACGCTGTCCACGGGCATCA
>Ga0310837_100129_pt1 | contig 91890 bp, 73 predicted proteins | sample SM_ome_5_FD_201315 | JGI IMG/M metagenome (GOLD analysis project Ga0310837, IMG submission 201315) | Sorghum-adapted microbial communities enriched on stacked mutant (SM) sorghum from Joint BioEnergy Institute, Emeryville, California... ...
TTCCATATCGAGAGACTTCATGCATGGGAACAGGTTGAACGCCAACAACAGAACACTTTGTTACGTTGTAAACGTCAATAAGTTGTTTTAAACATGGTGTCTCGGCTTGAACAATATCATCGCCAAGTAAAACAGCAAACGGCTCATTACCGATAAATTTTCTAGCACACCAAACAGCGTGACCAAGCCCCTTCGGACTTTTCTGTCTAATATAATGAATATCAACAAGACTCGAAGTCTTCTGCACTTCATTGAGTAAATCCATTTTACCCTTCTCAATAAGGTTGTATTCCAATTCAAAACTGCTATCAAAGTGATCCTCTATTGCCCTTTTTCCTTTGCCGGTTACAATAATGATGTCCTCAATTCCAGATTGAACCGCTTCTTCGACTATATATTGAATTGTAGGTTTGTCCACAATCGGCAACATTTCCTTGGGCATGGCTTTCGTTGCAGGCAAAAACCTGGTGCCCAAACCAGCCGCTGGTATTACTGCTTTGCGAACTTTCATCATCTCTCGCCCTCCCGGAAAATTCAAAAAAGCCACCACAACTCAAATTCAATGACACTAAGGTTTGAAGACATTTATGTTTTATACTATCATAGTTACACTAATAAACTCTACTATCGTATTATACACCTTAAACTTGTCATGCCATCACCAACTGACACTGAACGTCTTTGCTAATCCATATCGGACTGGCATTCCAACCCCTTTGTTGAAGCTCGAACCCTAACCGCATTAATTATACGTACGGCAAGTCCTATTAGATTCGCTGACTCCGATTTCCCGAACGACTCGCTAAGTCCAACCGCTGACACTCTTATTGCAAATCATGTAATTTGGGCTTATATTGTTAAGTATTCACAATTGATGGTGATTTCAAGTCACTATTTGTAATCAGTATCTTCAAAGTCAATTTTTATTATATTAAGGAGTACGAAAAATGTCCCGACAAAAAACACGCGTTACACGAATAGCCTCCGAATTTTCTGTCACACGTTGGGTCGTATTGTTTGGCATCGGTATCTTTTTTATGTCTTTTCCCTATGAGAAAGCTCTCTTCAACAGTTTTACATATAATTTTGAACTGCCGATTTACGAGGCTCTGATGTTCGGGTTTACTGTATTCCTGGTGTCCTTGGTGTATATTTCAAGGAACTTGCAGTACGATAAACTCGAATTTGTTTTCAGCATCGGTATGTTTATCATAGCTCTCTTTTATTGGATTTCTTCGTTTCAAGCAGTGTCCTACCACAATTCGGTTTTGACGGTGTTTATTTACTTCTTTTATGCTGCTTTTTTCCTTATGGCTCTGTCCCTTGTCACTACCAAGATGTCCAGATTCGCGGCAGAGGGGATACTCTTTATTTCCAGTTATGCGATTGTTTTATATGGATTACTGGTCTCTTTGGGGAATATCGCAGACGATAATGCGATTTGGTTTACCAATGAATCATATCGACTGTCCTCGGTGTTCGAATATCCAAATACTTATGCAGGGTTTCTTCTCGCGTTGCTCTTGTGCGCGACTTTTTCGGCTGTAAACACGAATCGTACAATCGTTTCAGTGTTTCATACCTTGATGCTTGTGCCGATTTGGATTTCATTATTACTTACCTTGTCACGAGGTGCACTTGTGTTGGTTCCTATCCTCGTATTAATCATACTTGTTTTTTTTCGGCTTGGAATTCAAATCGCTTATATTGTTACGATCCTTATATCTGCAGCAGCCGCGTTCTTTATTTCAGGTCCTCTCATGAACCTTTACATCAAAATTTCGCAACACGTTATGCCGCAACCCGCAGGTAATGGATTTGGTTCATTGCCCATACGGGATCCGGCTTCCTTGAAAGGATGGCTGATGCTCACAGGTACCTCGATTGCATTGACGATCATCGTTCTCGCTATCCGAGCAACCATTCCTTGGTTAGAGCGGCGTCTTGCCTCATTGGCAAAGAGAAGATTTTCGCCCCTTTTTCTTCCCGTGACAGGCACCGCAACGGGAATTCTGGTGTTCGGACTTTTGTTGGGAACGAACTTAGCACGAAAAATCCTGCCCCAGAGTATTGCTGACAGGCTGGCCAACATTAACTTTCGGCAGCATAGTGTCCTCGAACGCATGACATTCTATCGTGATGCGTTGAAAGTTTCCGCCGACTACCCTCTGTTCGGCACAGGTGGTGGAGGCTGGACAGCCCTGTACGAGCAATACCAGAATAATCCTTATGTAAGCAGGCAGGCTCACAGCTTCTTCTTTCAGACATTGGTAGAAATCGGCTGGATCGGTTCATTGATCTTAATTATACTAGTCAGTGGGATCTTCTTTATCTACTTGAAAAATTATTGGAAAGAACGAGTCGAACAGCCCGGTCATTTTATTTTCTTTATCCTGACAATCTCTATTCTCACACACAGTCTGATAGACTTTGACATGAGTTTTGTTTATATTGGCGCTCTCGTGTTTTTCACGTTGGGTATATTGGCCGCTGTCTATCGGGACAAATGGAGTTTTTCGCGATTGTCTGTATTGAACCATGTGCGTTGGCGATATGTCTATCCGGTCTTGCTGGCGATCATGTCAGTCACAATGTTTCTTCAAGTCTTTCAGGAATATGCCGGCGCACAGCTTTACCGCCAGGCTCTTCACATGGCCGTGGAAGAACGTCGACCGTTTGAAGAAATTCTGGTGCCGCTGGACCAGGCCATTGCATATTCGCCCGCCCATCCGGCGTATGCCTATACGAAAATCGAATGGTTGAGTCAGGCTTATCGCTCGACGTCTGATCGGTCTTATGCGGAGCAAGCTCAGACCGAAATTCGGAGGATCAAACATTTCGAACCCTATGATAGGCAAATTCTTTTGGCCGAATACCGAAACTATAAAGATTTGCAATCGTATAAACAAGCGATGGCTGTTCTTGAGGAGGGGATTTCCAAATTCCCATGGGACATCAAATTCTACGAGGCTGCCATCATGGAATATGCAGTGAATGGACAAAACGCAAAAGACACCGACCCGAATCAAGCGCAAACGTACTGGAACCGGGGGCTGGAACTTCTCGATGAGGTCGTGCGCCGCAAGCAGCTGCTGGAGTTGTTGCCCGAGGAGCAGTTCCAGGGCCGCGACTTTGATCTCACGCCTTTCATCCGACAGGCCGCGGGCCAAATCCTGTATGGGCAAAGCCGCTATGAGGATGCCGCTTCCATGTTGATGCCGGTGACAGGTTTGGATTTCTCCGACGTCTATGTCAGGATTGGCGTTCGTTATTACCTGGCCGCTCTTCATAAGATGGGACAATCGGATGAAGAACTCGAGAATCGCTTGATTAATGCCGACCCAAATGAGAGAATGTATTTGCACCAGTTGGCACAATAGTTTCCTTTTCTGAAAACAAGATTTAAGTACGAAGGTCTGGCTGTCATTTCACTTCCATTTCGACAAATAATACAATATAATAGGATAGTCACATAGTCATTTTGCTCGAAAGGAGGTGAAAATGAATGAAAGCTGTCATTAAGCGCAAAACCTCTGCACTAGTTGCGTTCTTCATGATCGCATCGATGCTGTTGCCGATTGTGGCGTATGCTGCGAATGGTTTTCTTAACCTGACGCACAACGCCTCTACCGGTAAAATAACGGGCAGTGTGTATTCCGAGACGTATTACGGTCCTGGGCAATCGCCGGTCATTGCCGTTTACGACAAGGATGGCAATCGCCTGGATACCAGCGTAAGCGTAACGTACGTCTACCGCGATGCAGCTACCAACCTGTACTACTATGACATCACGGTGGAAGTCGCGACGTATGGCGCTACATACTTCCCGTTGAACCTCCGGTATTACTACCAAGGCGCAGCATCCAGCGTATATGAAGGAGCTTACGTTCAATTTGGCACCATCGCCCCGCCGTTCTTTGGCGGTATTGGCGGAAGTGGCACGTCCCCAGTTGATGGTGTGGTGAATGCCCGCCCGGATGGCTCCGTGGACGCTAACGCGCTGAAGGAAGCGTTGAAGAGCGGTTCCGCCACCGTCAAGATCTCCGGTGAAGTGGCCAAGCTTCCGGCTTCCGCTCTGACGGAAGGCGGTGTCGTGACGATCGCGTCCGATCTCGGTACGTACGAACTGCCGCTGGACGTGCTCAATCTTGAAGCGCTCGCTCAAGAACTGGGCGTTGGACTCGACAATCTGTTCATCACCGTGACGATTGCCGAAGTGAAAGGCGCGGCCAAAGAACAGGCTGAACAAGCCATCCAGGCTGCTGGCGGCACGGCTGTGTCCAAGATTGTCGACTTCAAGGTTGAAGCCGTAGCCGGCGACAAATCGGTCGAGGTCAACAACTTCGGCACGTTCGTGAAGCGTACGCTGGCGAAGACGGGTGACGGCGACAACATCGTGGCTGTCCGGATTTCGGAAGACGGCACGGTGACTCCGGTGCCGACGAAGGACGGCGACGGTGAAGCCGAGCTCTACAGCAACACCAACTCCGTCTACGCGCTCATCGACGTGGCTCCGAAGTCCTTCGCGGATCTCGTGAACCACTGGGCGGTGAAGGACATCACGACGCTGGCGAACAAGCTGATCGTCAACGGCACGGGTGCCGGCAAGTTCGAACCGGCGCGTAACATCACGCGTGCGGAATTCGCCGCGATGATCGTGCGCGCGCTCGGCCTGCAGGCAACCGAAGCGGCTGACTTCTCCGACGTCCCGGCAACCGCTTGGTACGCGGACGAAGTAGCGGCGGCAGCGGAATTCGGCATCGTCAAGGGCGACGGCACCGGCAAGTTCCGTCCGACGGATACGATCACGCGTCAGGAAATGGCCGTCATGGTCATCCGCGCGCAAGCGCTGGCTGGCGAGGAAGTCGTGCTGTCGAACGCTGAAATTGCCGCTGTGCTGGGTGGCTTCAGCGACGCTGGTCAGATCGGCAGCTGGGCTAGAGCGGAACTTGCGGCAGCGATCGATGCAGGTATCGTGAAGGGCACGTCCAACAACACGGTATCGCCGACCGCTACGGCTACCCGTGCGGAAGCTGCTGCGATGATCATCCGCGTCCTGAGCAATGTCGACTTCATCTGATCAGCCGCCCTTAACGGCACAAAAAAGGAGAGACCCTTCGGGGTCTCCCTTTTTTTGTCCCTTTATTCTCCGCCGCCGTATCCTTCCGGATTCTGCCGCTGCCAGCGCCAGGCGTCGGTGCACATTTCCTCGATGCCCCGCGTGGCCGCCCAGCCCATCCCGACGCGCGCGGCGGACGGATCGGCGTAGCAGACCGCGGTATCACCCGGACGGCGCCCGACGATCGTATACGGGATCTTGCGGCCGCTTGCCCGCTCGAACGCGGCCACGACCTCGAGCACGCTGTAGCCGCGCCCCGTGCCGAGGTTATAGACGTGATACCCGGGATTCGTGAGAATCTTGTCCAGCGCCTTCAGATGGCCCTCCGCAAGGTCGACGACATGGATGTAGTCCCGGACGCCCGTTCCGTCCGGCGTCGGATAGTCGCCGCCGAACACGTTCAGCTTCTCACGCCGGCCGACGGCGACCTGGGTGATGTAGGGCATCAGGTTGTTCGGGATGCCCTCCGGGTCCTCTCCGATCCGCCCGCTCGGATGCGCCCCGACCGGATTGAAATAGCGGAGCACCGCGATCCCCCATTCCGGATCGGCCGCGTGCAAGTCGCGCAGGATGAGCTCGCCCATCCACTTCGTCCGGCCGTACGGGTTGATCGGCCCGAGCGGCGAATCCTCGGTGAGGGGGCGCGGCGAATCGGGAACGGCGTAGACGGTGGCGGACGAGCTGTAGACGATCTTTTTCACCCCGAACTGCCGCATCACCTGACAGAGCTGGATCGTGCCCGTGATGTTGTTCCAGTAGTACTCGAGCGGCTTCTCGACCGACTCGCCGACCGCCTTCAGCGCGGCGAAGTGGATGACCGCCTCGACCTTGTGCTCGCGGAACACCCGCTCGAGCGCGGGCTTGTCCAGCAGATCGGCCTCGTGGAACGCGACCTTCCGTCCCGTGATCTCTTCGACCCGCCGGACCGCTTCGCGGCGGCTGTTCGACAGGTTGTCCACCACCGCGACATCATACCCCGCGTTCAGCAGCTCGACGCACGTATGGCTGCCGATGTAGCCGGCGCCGCCTGTTACGACAATCGTCATGCTCCCCATCCTCTTCCATTGGTATTCCATGTTCAATCATGTTTGTTTCTTCCAGTCTATCATAGAATGCGAGAGCCCGGACCGCAAGCGCCTGCGCGCCTGCACAGCCCGGGCCCGAACCCAAGACAAACACAAGTTATTTCACTTCATACGAGCTCTTCAGCGACACGATCCGGTTGAACACCGGCTTGCCCGGCGCCGACAGCTTCGGATCGACGTTGAAATACCCGTGCCGGAAGAACTGGAACTTCTGCTGCGGCTCGACATCCTTCATGTTCGGCTCGACAAATCCGTGCAGCACCTGGAGCGAGTTCGGGTTGATCCGCGAGAGGAGCGAGCGGTCCTCCGCGGGCGCGGCATCCCCGATCTCCTCTTCGGTCCCGGCCTCGGGCTCCTCGTCCACCTCGGTCTCGTCGAGCAGCAGCGGCTCGAACAGCCGGAACTCGGCCGGCACCGCGTGCGACGCCTCGACCCAGTGGATCGTCCCCTTTACCTTCCGCCCCGTGAACCCGGAGCCGCTCTTCGTCTCCGGATCGTAGGTGCAGCGCAGCTCGACCACGTTGCCGTCCGCGTCCTTCACGACTTCCTCGCACTTGATGAAGTACGCGTGCTTCAGCCGCACCTCGTTGCCCGGGTACAGGCGGTGATATTTCGGCGGCGGCGTCTCCATGAAGTCGTCCTGCTCGATATAGATCTCCCGGGAAAAAGGAATCTGCCGCTCGCCCATCTCCGGATTTTCGGCGTTGTTCTCCGCGGGGAGCCACTCGATCTGACCTTCCGGGTAGTTCGTGATGACCACTTTGAGCGGCCGCATGACCGCCATCGTGCGCGGCGCCTTCAGCTTCAGGTCTTCCCGGACAAAATGCTCCAGCATCCGCGGATCGACGACGCCGGCGCTCTTCGACACCCCGGTCTCGCGGACGAACGCCTTGATCGCCTCCGGCGTGTAGCCGCGCCGCCGGAGCCCGCTCAGCGTGTACACGCGCGGGTCGTCCCAGCCGTCCAGCACGCCGGCTTCCACGAGCTGCTTGATGTACCGCTTGCCGATGACCGCGCCGCGGATCTGCAGCTTCGCGAACTCGTACTGGCGCGGCTGCGATTCCATCTCGCACTCGCGGATGACCCAGTCGTAGAACGGCCGCTGGTCTTCGAACTCGAGCGAGCAGAGCGAGTGGGTGACCCCTTCGATCGCGTCCTCGAGCGGATGAGCGAACGTGTACATCGGGTAGATGCACCATTTGTCCCCGGTGTTGTGGTGGCGGGCATGCAGCACGCGGTAGATGACGGGGTCGCGCATGTTGATGTTCGGCGACTTCATGTCCACCTTCGCGCGCAGCACCCGCTCGCCGTCCTTGAACTCGCCCTTCCGCATCCGCTCGAACAGCTCGAGGTTCTCCTCCACGCTCCGGTTCCGGTACGGGCTTTCGATGCCCGGCTCGGTCAGCGTGCCCCGCGTCGCCCGAATTTCTTCCTGCGACTGGTCGTCGACGTAGGCAAGCCCTTTCTTGATCAGGAGCACCGCGCGGTTGTACATCTCCTCGAAATAGTCCGACGCATAGTAGAGGGCGTCCCACTCAAACCCGAGCCATGCGATGTCCCGCTTGATCGCCTCGACGTACTCCACGTCTTCCTTCGTCGGGTTCGTGTCGTCGAAGCGCAGATGGGTGCGTCCCCCGTAAGCGGCGGCGATGTCGAAGTTGATCGTGATCGCCCGCGCGTGCCCGATGTGCAGGTAGCCGTTCGGCTCCGGGGGGAAACGGGTGACGACGGTCTTCACCCGGCCCTCCTTCAGGTCCCGTTCCACGATGGTGCGAATGAAGTTCGAAGACGTCTTGTTCTCCACTCCAGACCAACCTTTCCCTGTAAGCGACGAATCTTATCTTCTTATGATACACAAATCGCGGCGGAAATATAAGAGGGCGCAATCACTCAGGTAAAATGTTACCGAAGGGGGATCGGATCACTCACGTCGAAATGTTACCGAAGGGAAGTGTTTTGAAAATGTCCATGAAAACACGACGTGAGGTGCTCCTCGTCCTGTCGGAACGTTACCGCCAAGCGAAAACACGTGCCGAAAAGTCCGCCATTCTGGACGAAACGGTTGCCTTGCTTAATTGCCATCGCAAGCATGCCATCCGGGCGCTCGGTTCTCCTCCGAAGTCGGCTCTAACCCAACGCAAACGACATCGTCCATTGGCTTATCAAGCCTCCCTGCCTATCATCTACCGCGTCTGGGAAGCGCTGGATTACCCGTGCGCCGAACGGCTTCATCCGGTCTTGTTGGAAACGGCCCGCTTGCTGGCTTCCCATGGCCATCTGACGCTCGATGAGACCGTCTGCACCGAGTTGCAAACCATCAGCCGCGCGACGCTGGCACGACGTTTAGCCTCTTTCCGTTCTCCAAAAGCGAAGCCTGTCGTTTCCAAACGCAAACCCTTGGCTGCCCTTCGCGCCGAAGTCCCGATGCTTTCCTACGCCTGGAACGAGTCGCGGCCCGGCGCTCTGGAGATCGATTTGGTCGAGCATAATGGCGGTTCGTCACTTGGTCACTTTGCCTATACGCTCACCGTCGTTGATGTCGTCACCGGTTATACGCGCCGTCGTGCCCTCTTGGGCAAATCCCAACGGGCCGTCCTGCAGGAACTGACATTTATCGTTTCCCAATGGCCGCACAAGCCTTGGGGAGTGCATACCGACAATGGTCCCGAATTTCTGAATGCCCATCTCAAAGCGTTCTGCACGTCGGCAGGTCTCAAGTTTACCCGCAGCCGCCCTTACCGCAAAAACGACAACGCACACGTGGAACAGAAAAACCGTGTGTTGGTTCGCGAACTGGTCGGCTACGAACGCTATGATACCCCGGAGCAAGTTCAGTGGCTAAATGCGATCTACGACCTTCACGACCAATACGCCAATCATTTCTTGCCGATGCGAAAGTTGGTGGGAAAGGAACGCCACGGCACACGTGTCTGCAAACGGTATGACCAGGCAAAAACACCGGTCATGCGGTTGATTGATTCTGGCATACTCACCACAGAACAAGCGGAACGCCTGCTGTCCTTGCGCTCCTCTTTGGACCCGCTCGCTTTACATACACAGCTTGAACGGGCCTTGGCGACGCCCGCTCCGGCACCCGCAAGTCTCCAACCTGAGGCGGTCTAAACCGTCTCAGGTTGGGTAACAAAATTACATGAGTGATCCACCCTCGTTCGGTAACATTTTTATATGAGTTGACACGGAGGGTAAAGCAAGCGGCAGCCCGCCGCCCGCAAGCGATGGACTGCCGCTCAAGTTCCGCCGCGCTCACCAATCCCCGCCCTCGTGGTGCTCGAAGAACACGTTCCGCGCGAGGAACGCCTCCCGCTCGCGCACCATCTCCGGGTCGCGGCCCGGCCAGGTGCCGTAGGCGGCCATCAGCTTGACCAGCGCCGCCTCCGGCGCAATGCGCGCGAGCGCCCGCACGCCGCCCGCTCCGGCGATCTCGTGCGCCGAGCGGTAGCGCGCCGTGTCGTCCGCCTTCGCCGGCGCCATATAGACGTCGATGCCGAGCGCGGCGCACCGCGCAGCAAATTCGGGCATCGACGCCGCGTAGTCGCCGGCGTCCGCGCTGGACGCCGTCGCCGAGTGGTACAGGCCGTGCAGCACCGCCGCGGGCCTGCGCGGCCACCGCTCGAAGTCGTAGAGGCCGTAGTCGAGGCCGGGGTACGGGCGAATATACACGATATCCGTCGTGAAGGCGAGCCGCTCCTCCGGCAGCCCGGGCTCGCGGGGCGCGCGCAGCGCCGCCACCGGCGGGTTCACCGCGTGCCCGTGCGGCACGAACCGGCCGTCCCGCATATGACCGACCGGCGCGCCGTAAGGCGGCGCGAACTGGTCGTCGAACGGGCGGGCCTCCGTCATGCGCGTGCCGAGCATGACCGGCATCTCGCCCCGGTCGTTTTCGAACACCGCGTAGACGCCCGGCAGCGCCGCGTCGAGGATGAAGTCGACCGCCGCGGCGAAGTTCCGGAGGCCGTTGCTGCGCGGATCGTCGAGCGGCCGGTTCGCCGCCGTCAGCACGATCGGCAGCCGCGCGTCGGCGAACGCGTAACCGAGCATCGCCGCCGTGTACGGCAGCGTGTCCGATCCGTGCGTCACGATCACGCCCGCGTACGGCCCCTGCTCCGACGCGAGCCGCCCGCGCAGGCAGCGGACGAGCGCGAGCCAGTGCCCCGGCGTCATGTTCTCGCTGAGCAGCGTCATCGGCTGCGCCGCCGTGAAGCGGATCTCCTCCGCCCACGGCCCGGCGGACTCCCGATAGCGGTCCAGCAGCGCATACCCCGCGCCGTCGTCCACGTCGATGACCGCGCCGCTCTGCCGGCTGCCGATCGTGCCGCCGGTGAAGACGACCAGAATGTCCGTCACCCTTCCACACCTCCGCCCGAACAGCCCGCGTCTACAGCAGCGCCTCGATGTCGTCGGCCAGCTGGTCCGGCGTCACCTTCGGATCGTACCGGCGCACGAGCCGCCCCTCACGGTCGACCAGAAACTTCGTGAAGTTCCACGGAATCAGCTCGTCGTCGCCCCCGGTCAGATGCCGGAACAGCGGATGCGCCCCCTCGCCGCGCACCTCCACCTTCGCGAACATCGGGAACGTGACGCCGTAGTTCAGCGTGCAGAACTGCCGGATCTCCTCATGCGTGCCCGGCTCCTGCCCCGCGAACTGGTTGCACGGAAAGCCGAGCACTTCGAATCCCCGGTCCTTGAACCGTTCGTACAGCCGCTGCAGCCCCTCGTACTGCGGCGTCAGCCCGCAGGCGCTGGCCGTGTTCACGATGAGCAGCACCTTGCCGGCGTATTCGGAGAGCGATTGCCGCTTGCCTTCCAACGTCTCCGCCTCGAAAGCGTGCACCGTCATGTCGCGTTCCTCCCGCCTTTTTTATCCTCGAGTCTATCATTCGCGCGCATCCCCGGTCAAACACATCCTGCAAGTCCATCATTCGCCGCCGCCCCCGGTCAACAAACGCACCCCGCCGCATCGCCCCGCCTTCACCGCCCGTCCGGTGCCGCCCGCGTCTTCCGCCACCCGTCTCTCTGTCACCCCATCCGCTTCTCCACCGCCCCATCCGCCTATTGTGAAATTTTTCACGTTATTTGTGATTTTTATCACATACTCCCCGGCAGATCCGTTTTACACTGAAAGCGTAGAGATCAAGATCATTCCACCGCGGCAACACCCGCCGCGGAACGCGAGGGAGGGGATCGGCGATGCAGCGGTCCCGAACATCGGCCGACCGGCCATGACGATCGGCAGGCGGACCGGAAGGCCATCCGAATCGAGAGGCGCTTGAGGCTCCGAATCCCAATCCAACCGATTGAAGGAGTGAACGGTCATGATGAAATTCTGGCGTGAGAACAAGTACGCGGCGGGCGTCGTCCTGCTGCTCCGGCTGTACATCGGCTGGCTCTGGCTCGAGGCCGGCTGGCACAAAATCACCGGCGGTTTCGACGCCACCGGCTTCCTGACCCGGGCGGTCGAGAACCCCGTCGCCGACAAGGCGACCGGCGCGGCGGTCTACCCGACCTACACGGCGTTCATCGAGCACTTCGCGCTCCCGAACGTCAAGCTGATCAACTTCCTGATCCCGTGGGGCGAATTCCTGATCGGTCTCGGACTCATCCTCGGCGCCCTGACGATCGCGGCGACATTCTTCGGCCTGATGCTCAACTTCCTGTTCCTGTTCGCCGGCACCGTAAGCACGAACCCGTGGATGCTGCTGCTGGGCGCGCTGATCTTCGTCGCCGGCGCCAACGCCGGGGCGTACGGCCTCGACCGCTGGCTGATGCCGCTGCTCAAGGCCGGCTGGAAGAAGCTCTTCCACCGCAAGGACGCCATCGACGGCGGAACGGCGGGGACGGCGGGCCCGGCGCCCAGGACGGTCTGACGCCTGATCCCCTGACGCAATATCCGCTCCCCTTCATGTCGAAGCGGCCCTCCGCACGGAGGACCGCTTCCCTGTTTCTTCAGGTGCCGACCTTGTGATTTTCCAGCCCGAGCGCCTTGCTGACCGCCTCGAGGACGCGATCCTGCTGCACCGGCTTGACAATGAAATCCTTCGCGCCCATCTTGATCGCGTCGATCACCATCGGCTTCTGCCCCATCGCGGAGCACATGATGACGATCGCGTTCGGATCGTACTTCCGGATTTGCCTGAGCGCCTCCAGGCCCTCCATCACCGGCATCGTGATGTCGAGCGTCACCAGGTCGGGATGATACTGCTTGTATTTGTCAACTGCCTCGAGACCGTTCACCGCCTCGCAGACGACGGCATGTCCCGCTTCTTCCAGGATGTTGCGAATCATGAGCCTCATGAACGCGGCGTCATCGACCACCATGATATTGGCCACGGCTATCCCTCATTCAACAGCAGGTTTTATGTACATTGTACTCCCCCCTGCTGAACAACCGCTGAACAGAGGCAAGCGACCGTATCATCCGCCGCGCCGCCCGGGATCTCACTCCGGCTTCAGGCCGAGCTCCTCCTGCATCCTGACCAGCCGCTCGAACTCCGCGTCCGCCTCGCGCTGCAGCCCCATCCGGTCGTACAGCCGGATGAGCCGCAGATGGAACTCCTCCGAATAGGGGAAACGCTCGCGAATCCGGACGAGCAGCGCCGCCGCGTCCGCCGTGTTGCCCGCCTGCTCGGCCATGTCCGCCGCCCGCCGCGCCGCCTCCAGCCACAGGAGACGGAGCCTCTGGCGCTCGTCCTCCGCCCACAGATACCCTTCCTGTTCGAGAAAATCCCCGCCGTACGCCTCCGCCAGCCGCTTGAGCCGCTGCAGCCGGACGCTGTCGAACAACGGCTCCTGCAGCGCCTCGTTCACCTCCGCTTCCCAGCGGTCGGTGTCGAACTCCACGTCGGGCGCGTCGAGCCGGTAGCTGTTCTCGACGTACGACAGTCTGCAGGCCAGCGCCTCCTGGTCCTTCAGCAGACGGCGCACCTGGTAGACCGTCGTGTGCAGGTTCGTCAGCGCCTTCTCCTCATCCATCTCCGGCCAGAGCAGATCGATCAGCCGCTCCTTCGCGGCGGACGAGCCGCGCTTGTGCAGCAGATAGACGAACAGTTCCTTCGCCTTCGCCGTGCGCCAATGCAGCTCGAGCCGCTGTCCGTCGGGCGACAGGCACTCGAACCGGCCGAGAAACCGGATCGTCGGCGTCCCGGCCTTCTCCGTCTCCCTCTCCCCGTCCGCCTTCTCGTCAGCCTTGCCAAGCGCCTTCTCTTCCGCCTTCGCGTCCGCCCCCGCCGGCTCGCCCGGCCGCGCCTGCGCCGGCTCCGTGCGGATGCGCGCCAGCGTCCGCTCCAGCCGCTGCGGGTGAACCGGCTTGAGCACATAGTCGATCGCCGCCAGCTCGAACGCCTCGACCGCGTACTGGTGGTAGGCCGTCACGAAAATGATTTTCAGATCGGGCAGCAGCGCGAGCAGGCGCTCGGCCGTCTCCAGCCCGTTCATGCCCGGCATCTCGATATCGATGAACGCCACGTCCGGCTTCAGTTCCGTCGACTTCTCCACGGCGAGCAGCGGATTCTGGAACGTGCCGCACACTTCGACTCCCGACTTGCGGAGCAGAAATTTCAATCCCTCAAGCGCTGGCCGCTCGTCGTCAATGATTACCGCTCTCACCGCAAAGATCCCTCCCCTATCGGAATGACAAACGACACCCGCGTGCCGCGATCCGGCGCGCTCTCGATCTCAAGTCCCCTGCCGTACTGGGCCAGCAGCCGGCGATGCACGTTCGACAGGCCGATGCCGCCGCCGTGGGTCCCCTTCAGCACCGCCTCCGCCACGCCCTCCGGAAAACCGACGCCGTCGTCCCGCACCTCGATCCGGATGAAATCCCCTTCCGGGTCGGGCTCGATCGTGATGCCGATCTGCCCGCCCTCGATCCGCTTCAGGACGCCGTGGCGCAGCGCGTTCTCCACGATCGGCTGGATCGACAGCGGCGGCAGCGTGAACACGAGTCCGTCCTGGACGTTCGTCGTCAGCCTGATCCGCTCGCCGAACCGCGCCTTCTCGATCTGCAGATAGGTCGTCACGAGCAGCCATTCCTGCTCGAACGGCACGAGCCGCTGCAGGTTGCTGGCGTCGAAGCTCGCCCTCAAGTATTGGCCGAAGTTGTACAAGAGCTCCCGCATCCGGTCCGGATCGGTCTCGCTCAGCCCGGCGATCGTGTTCAGCGTGTTGTAGAGAAAATGCGGCCGGATCTGCGCCTGCATCAGCGCCATCTCGGTCCGGAGCTGCTCCCGCACCGAACGCTTGAGCCGGATGAGCGTCCGCACGCGGCCCGTGAACTCGATTCGGTCGAGGGGCTTGGCGATCATGTCGTTCGCGCCGGACTCGAAACCGACGAGCAGGTCGACGGCGCCGCTCCGCTTCGTCATCAGGAGCACGGGCAAATCCGTGATCGACATCCGCTGCCGGATCTGCCGGCAGAGCTCGAGGCCCGACAGCACGGGCAGCAGCGTGTCCGCGACGACGAGTTCCCAGTCGGTCCGGCGCTCCAGCTCGGCGAGCGCCTGCGCGCCGTTCCTGACCGCGGTGACCTCCAGTCCCTCGCGGTCGAGCAGCTCCGCCGCCACCTGCAGCAGTTCGGGGTCGTCGTCGGCGAGCAGGACCGCGGAGCGATCGTCGATCGGCGCCTCACAGATCGCTCCCGCCCCCGCCTCCGCGTTCGGCCGGACCGCGCCGGTCCCGGCTTCATCCGTCTTCCTTCCGCCCGCTCCGATCCGCTCCATCGTCCGGCGCGCCGTGAGCACGCCGTGCTGCCCGGCCATTTGCCGGACCCGCAACGGCATGGACAAATGCAGCTCGTCCGGCAGCGCCGCGGACGTCTCGACCGGCAGCGTGAAACGGGCCGACGTGCGACCGTCCCCCGTCGCGACGATATCGAGCTGTCCGCCGTGCAGCTCGACCAGCTTCCGGCTGACCGCGGTCTCCAGACGCTCCACGGCCGGCGCGACGCCGCCCCGCCGCGTCACCGATATCGCGAGACGCCGCCCGTCGGGCTCGGGGCCGGCGCTGATCGCCACTTCGCGCACTCCGTCCGCCTGCGTCGCCTCGTGCACGAGATTGAGCAGAATCTGCAGCAGCCGGTTCGCGTCGGCGCGCACGAGCGGCAGACCCGCCGGCACCCGGTTCTCGAACGCCGGCCGTCCGCCGTCGTCGTCGCCCAGATGACCGACCAGTTCCAGCACCGCCTCCGCCGTGTGGCGCACATCGACCGCGCGCAGCCGGAGCGAAGCGCTGCCTTCGGTCAGCTTCGTCAGATCCAGCATCTCGTCCAGCAGGTGCGACAGCTTCCGGCCGGAAGCGAGCATCAGCCGGAGCCGGTGCGCGTCCTTCTCCTCCGCGCCCCCTTCCTCAAGCATCAGCTCGGCCAGGCTGACCATGCTCTGCAGCGGCGTCCGCAACTCGTGCGAAGCGTTCGTCATGAACTCGTCCTTCAGCCGGCTCGCGATCGCGAGCTCCCCGGACAGCTTCTCCACCCGCTTCAGCGTCCGCTGGAACCGTTGGAACCACAGGAGCATCACGCAGACGAGGAAGATGACCAGCTCGATCGGCGGCAGCCCGTCCTGCTCGCGGATGCCGAGGAAGAACAACCCCTGGAACACCGCGTAGTGGAGCACGGCCAGGATGCCGGCCAGCGTGTACAGCTGCTCGTCCTCCTCGCGCATCGTCCCGATCGCCATCAACGCGAGCGCCCAGGCGGCCGAGGCCAGACCGAAGCAAATCATGACCGGCTCGTACTGCCTGGTCCATTCCACCGGCGCGACGAGTCCGTACAGCGCGATCGCGGCGATCCCGGCGAGCACGACGCGGCTGACCGTCCGGTTCACGACGGCGGGATACAGCGCCCGGACGAACAGTGCGAAGGCGGCGGTCACGCCCATCGTGGCGAGCCGCTGCAGCCGGTTCTGCCAGTCGTATTCGATGCCGGGCAGCGCGGCGAACAGAATCTTGTTGCCGTGCGTCACCCAGTAAAGGGCGACGAACAGGAGCAGCGCGGCGAACCATCCGGTGTCCGGACTGCGCAGCCGGATGGCCTGCAGCAGCAGGAGCAGCGCGCCGATGGCGGCGAAGCAGAAGCTGATGACGGCATCGTAGGCCCCCTGCCGCTCGTGCCCCCGGTACAGATCGGCCAGCGGCCCGAACGTGACGTCCCCGAACAGCCCGCCCTGCCAGGCGTAATGGAAATTGGCGACATGCATCACGATCGTCAGCTCGCGCTCCGCTTCCCCGATCGCCGCGACATACGGCAGATTGGCCGGCTTCGTCGCCTCGCGGCTCGTTCCGGGCTCGCCGGAGCCGCCGATCCGCTCTCCGTTCACGTACAGCGCGTGCGCCGAGCGGACGTTTGCGATCCGCAGGCCGTAATCGGCCGTTTCGGCGCCCGTCGGCAGCAGCGCCTTGAGCATATAGGTGCCGTAACCGAACGGGGTGGCGCGTCCTTCCTCCAGGCTGCCGTCCCAGCCGCCCGGCACCCCGATCGTCCGGGCGGACGCCGGCGGCACCGCCGGATCCGCGGCATCCGGATCGATCCACTCCCCGGGAACGAAAATCCATTCGCCCTTGAGCCTGACTATGCCGTCCGCTTCGGCATCCCAACCGCCGAGTTCGATGACCCCTCCCACGGCCGTTGGCGCGGCTTCTCCGCCCGATCCCGGCCAGAACAGCCGCACTGTCGACAATATGACCACGAGGAGCAGAAGTCCCCGGATACCGCGCTTGCGCATGACCGCACCGCTTTCCGTCCGCAAAAAAATGTGAATACCACTACAGGATTCTACACCGTTCGACCATTTTCCTCTATGGCGGTCCGTCCGGCAAGAACGCCCGCCCGCCGCGCGCCGCATTACATTTTCCCGGAATTGCTGTATAATGGGCGGCAAGGAGGGATGATGCCATGGCTTTCACTCTGCAAATCGGCGAGCAGGCCCCGGATTTCCGCCTGCCCGCGACGGACGGCCGCACGTATTCGCTGGATGATTTCCGGGATGCGCGCGTGCTCGTCGTCTTCTTCACGTGCAACCACTGTCCGTATGTCCTCGGTTCGGACGAAGTGACCCGCGCGACCGCGCTCAAGTACGAGCCGCACGGCGTCCGCTTCGTCGGTATTAATTCGAACAGCGCGAACACGAAGCCGGAGGATTCCTTCGAGAACATGGTGAAGCGCATGGAGGAGCACCGCTTCCCGTGGGTCTACCTGCGCGACGAGACGCAGGAAGTCGCGAAGGCGTACGGCGCGCTCCGGACGCCGCACTTCTACGTCTTCGACGAGAACCGCAAGCTCGTCTACACGGGCCGCGGCGTGGACAACCCGCGCGACACGTCCAGGATGACCGTGAACGACCTCGACAACGCGCTCGCGGACATCGTCGCCGGCCGCCCGGTCGCCGTGCCGGTAACGAATCCGATCGGCTGCAACGTCAAGTGGGAGGGCCAGGATGCGCACTGGATGCCCCCCGAAGCGTGCGACCTCGTCTGAAACGGGAGGACACGGGAACCGATGCGCACGACGGTCCGGGACGTGATCGCGGCGCTGACCGCGCCCGCCGGGGAACTCGGGCAGACGGTGGACGGGCTCCTCTTCGGCGATCCGGACGCGGAGGTGACGGGCATCGTGACCGCGTTCATGCCGTCGCAGCGCGTGCTGGAGGAGGCGCATGCGGCGGGCGCGAACCTCGTCGTCGCCCACGAGGGGCCGTTCTTCAGCCACCATGCCGCGTTCGCGCAGAGCCTTGAGGACGATCCGGTCTGGCGGGCGAAAAAGCATTTCATCCTCGAGACGGGACTTGCGCTCTACCGGCTCCACGACCACGTCCACCGGTACAACCCCGACGGCATCGAGGAGGGTCTGCTGGAAGCGCTGGACTGGTCGCGGCATGTGGTCCGTCGCCTGCCGGCGGCGGCGATCCTCGAGCGGGAGGAGACGACCGTCCGGGCGGTCGCCGAAGAACTGAAGACGCGGCTCGGCCTGCCCGCCGTCCGCGTCGCGGGAGACCCGGACGCGCCCTGCCGGCGGATCGGCCTGTTCGTCGGCAACCGCGGCGGCGGCGCGAACGCGATCCCGCTGTTCGAACGCGAGCGGCTCGACCTCGCCGTCTGCGGCGAAGGCCCGGAATGGGAAGCGCCGGAATACGCGCGCGACGCCGCGCGCCAAGGCCGGACGCGGGCCGTCATCATGATCGGCCACGCCGAGAGCGAGTCGCCGGGCATGCGCCTCGTCGCGCGCCGCCTCGCGGCCGCGTTCCCGAGCATCCCCGTCCGCTGCGCGGACGAGGAGCCGGTGTTTTCCTGGATCTAGCATGACGAAGCGAAGCCTGCCGGCCCGGTCGGACCTCCCGTCCGGCCCCGCCGCAGGCTTCCGTTTTGTCCGTGAGGCCCGCCTTGCCCGCTCTGTCGGCATCAACCCGCCTCATTTGGCGCATTTCTGCACCCGTTTGTCGCTCCGCCCGCTCCAACCCGCCGCTCCTGGCGCATGGCCGCGCCCGTTTGACCCGTCGACGCATGCGACCCCGATCCGCCGCGCAAGCTAAGCGTGTTTGCTGTGCGCGTTACCGGACGACCGGATGCGGCACGCACCCATCACAACCCGGAAATGGGGGATCCCGGTGTGAGCCGAGAGAAACGCGGCGCGCTGCTGGCGCTCGGTTCCGTCCCGCTCATCATGACGCTGGGCAACTCGATGCTCATCCCCGTGCTGCCGGCCATCCGGCGCGAGCTCGGGCTGACGCCCTTTCAGACCAGCCTGATCATCACCGTCTTCTCGGTGATGGCGATCCTCTTCTTCCCGCCCGCGGGCTGGCTGTCCGACCGGATCGGCCGGAAGCGCGTCATCGTGCCGTGCCTCATCCTGGCCGGCATCGGCGGAGCCGTCTGCGCCGCGGCCGTCGTCTGGCTCGATCGTTCTTATCCGTTCCTGCTGGCCGGCCGCGTCCTGCAGGGCATCGGCGCCGCCGGGGCGGCGCCCGTCGTCATGCCGTTCGTCGGCGACCTGTTCAGAAGCAAGGAGCAGGTGAGCGAAGGCCTCGGCCTGATCGAGACATCGAACACCTTCGGCAAGGTGCTCAGTCCGATCATCGGCGCGGCCCTTGCGCTCATCGTCTGGTACGCGCCTTTTCTGGCCATCCCGGTCTTCGCGGCGGCCGCGGCGCTGCTCGTCGGGCTGCTGGTCCGGACGCCCGCGCAGCCGGGAGAGCCGCAGCCGCTGCCGGCGTTCCTGCGCGCGCTCCGGCGCGTATTCCGGCGGCATGGCCGCTGGCTCCTCGCCGTCTTCGCGCTCGGCGGCCTCGGCATGTTCTTCCTGTTCGCCGGGCTTGTCCACCTGTCGGACGTGCTGGAGGACCGGCTCGGCCTCGCCGGCGTGTGGAAGGGCGTCGTGCTCGCCCTTCCGCTCGCCGTGCTGTGCACGGCTTCCTGGCTCACGGGCAAGTGGATCGGCGAGCGGACGCGCCGGATGAAGGCGGTCGCCACGGCCGGCTTCGCGCTCTCGGCCTGCGCGGCGGGCGCCTGCGCCGCCGCGGACGGCGTCTGGGCGCAGCTCGCCCTGTTCGGCGCCGCAGGGCTCGGCATCGGCGCCGCATTGCCCTGCCTCGACGCCCTCATCACCGAAGGGATCGACGAGGCGTATCGCGGCACCGTCGGCTCGCTGTACAGCAGCATGCGGTTCACGGGCGTCGCCCTCGGCCCGCCCGCCGCCTCGCTGCTCGGCCGGCCGGACGCCGATCCGCTCTACTGGTGTCTGGAGGCCGCCGGCGCCATCTCGGCGCTCGTCGCCTGGCTCGCGATCCGCCCCGGCCGGCCGAACCCCCGCGTGTACGCGGGACCGCGCCTCATCGGCCGCCCCACGCCCGGCCGAGCCTCGCCCGGCCGTCCCTCGCCCGGCCGCCCCTCGCCTGGCCGCCCCTCGCCCGGCCGCTGATCCGCGCCGCCCTGCCGTCCGGGAAGCCGCCATGATGCCGGCCCGGGAACCAGGAAGCCAGGAACAACAGGCCAAGAAGAAGAGGCCCGGGCGACGACCCTGGGCCTTTACCCCGGCGGATGCCGGCATACAACCTCATCCTGGGCGGGAGTCAACGCTTCCCCCGGATGGAACTCGGGAGATCGAGACCATCAACCTTGGCATGGGGAACGGTTACTTTCTTTTTTTGTCATGATGGTCGAAGATGAACCTCAGCAGCGTCAGCAGGAACGTGCCGAAAGCCATCATCACCATGACAAATTGGAAGAGTGTCCATAGCATCACCTCCAGGGCGCCGGGACAGACGCCTTCGGTGCCGGACTCCGCCGGACCCGGAGGAAGATGCGCTCCCAACCAAGGCCCACTTCCCTTCGTGAACGCGGAAGGGATATGGAAGGTTGTATTATATCAATATGAAGAATTTCCTGTTCTTAGTACAACTTCCCATATAAAACCATACACAAACTCAAGCTCCGGCCAGCAGCCGCTCCACCTCGTCCCGGACCGGGATCGAAGCCTGCGCGCCCGGGCGCGTCACCGCGATCGCCGCTGCCGCCGCCGCGTACCGCAGCGCTTCGACCGCAGGCCGGCCCGCGCACGACGCCGCCGCGAAGGCGCCGATGAACGTGTCGCCCGCCGCCGTCGTGTCCACCGGCCGCACGCTGAACGCCGGCACGACGACGGGCTCCCGCTCCCCGCCCTGGCCGGCGACCCTGACGCACCCCTTCTCGCCGAGCGTGACCACTACCTGCTTCACGCCCGCCTCCAGCAGCAGCCCGGCCGCACGCGCCGCGTCCTCCGCGCCGGACACCTTCTCGCCCGTGATCGCTTCCGTCTCCGTCTCGTTCAGGACGCACGTGTCGATCAGGCCGAGAATCTCGCGCGGCAGCCTGAGCGCCGGCGCGGGATTGAACCAGACGGGCACGCCCCTCCGCTTCGCCTCCCGCATGACCGCCTCCGTGGCCGTCCAGTCGATCTCATTTTGCAACAGGATGGCGAACGCGTCGTCCCACGGGATCCGCTCCTCGATCTCGCCGAATCCGAAGGCGCGGTTGCTGCCGCCGGCCAGCACGATCTGGTTCTCGCCCGACCGGTCGACCGTGATCAGCGCCAGCCCGGAATGCCCGTCCTTGCGCAGGACGCCCGACGTGTCCACGCCGCTCGCCGCCAGATTGTCGATCAGCGTCTGCGCGAAGCTGTCCGCGCCGACCGCGCCGACCATCCGCACGCGCGCGCCGCTGCGGGCGGCCGCCACCGCCTGGTTCGCCCCCTTGCCGCCCGGAATGTAACGCACGCCCAGACTGTGAATCGTCTCCCCTGGCCTCGGGAACGCCTCCACGTTCGTGACGAGATCCATGTTGATGCTGCCGACGACGACGATCTGCTTCATGCCGGAATCCCCCCGCCTTCCCGCTTCATACGGAAAAATCCACCTTGAACTCCCCGACGACCCCCGAGGCGTCCGAGCACATGGCTACGCCGTACATCCCGTGCGTGAACCGCCCGTCCTCCGCCTCCAACACAAGCGTACCATCGATGTACAGCCGAAGGGAAGCGCCCCGGACGATCATTTTCAGGGCATACGTCCGACCGGGTTCCCAGGGGAACGCCGTCGAAGCCAGCTCGGTCCAGCCGAAATCGTTCCGCCGGATCGACACCGTGCCGCCCTCCGCCAGCCCGAGCCAGTAGAACCGCTCGATGCCGAGCGCCCGCGCGACGAAGCCGTGGGACTCGCCGGACAGCGGCGTGAACGCGGCCTCCGCCTCCACGTCCCGCGTGTAGTAGTTGCCCGTGAAGGCGGCGGCGTTCCGTTCCACGGCATAATGCAGCCCGCCGTCCCGCAGGCTCCACTCGCCGCGGTGCTGCGCCATCGGCGTCACCGACGTGAACTCGACCGCCTGCTTGCGCCAGTCGATCGCGTACCGCCCGCCGCCGTACACGCGCATCCGCCCGATGTACAGCGCGCCGAGCGCCCGCGAAGTCGGCGTCGACGTCGGCGAGTCAAGCACGAAGCCGATCTCGTCGGCGAAGCTGCCCGCCAGATCCGGCACCTCGAACCGGACCGTCCGCCACTCGCCGCTCTTCAGCTCCACCGGCTCGAGCAGTACGTCCTCCTTCGTCCAGGTGTCGCGCACATAAGGCGTGATCCGCAGCGGCGCGCCCTCCCATTGGTCCAGCAGCAGCGCGAACTCGACCGTCTGCCCGCTGACCGCCTGCGGCGCGAACGTCGGCTTGTACTTTTCGTCGTTGAAGTCCTCGCGGCGGTAGTACGGCTTGTAGTAAATCCTGGCGCTCTCCGTATTCGTGATGCGGTCGAACACGATCTCCAGCGCCCCGCCGCTCTCCCCGTACCGGACGCGCCGCGTATGGCGGACGACCGGCGTCTTGAACGGATTGCCCGCCCGGATGCCGTGGGTCGAGCCCGGCAGATCGAAGTCGAAGTACAGCTCCCCGAACCGCACGCTCTCCGCGAGCTTCCGCGGGGCCTGAAGCCCGTGCAGGCGGTATGACAACAGCGCCACCTCTTTGCAGAAGGTCGGCAGGTCCACAATGTTCAGATACCCCGACACGCTGCTCGCGACGATGCAGTCGTTGACCGGCCTCCGGTAATGCTCGGGAATGCCCGCAAGACCGCGCAGCACCCCCGCGATCGTGCCGACGTTGCCCGCGTTGCAGTCGGTGTCCCGGCCGCACATCGTCGCGATCTCCACCGTCCGGGCAAAATCGCCCCCGCCGTACAGCAGCGCCAGCGCGCACACCCCCGCATTCGGGATGATGTGGCAGACGCCGCCGTATTTGTCGTAGCCCCATTCCGCCTCGAGGTACCGGCGGCACGCCCGCCAGTCCGCCGGATGCCGGGCGTGGAAGTCCATGACCGCCCGCACGACTTGCGCGTACAGCGAGTCCGCCGGAATGACGCCGAGCGCCGCCTCCACGACTTCCCCAATGCTGTCCGCCTCGAACGCCTTCGCGATGCAGGCCGCGATGAAACGCGCGCCGTACAGGCCGTTGCGGTCGTGGGAGACGCTCGCCGCCCGCTCCGCGTACAGCGCCGCCTTCTCCATGTCGCCGGGCCACAGCAGCCCCCACACATCGACGAAGATTTGCCCGCCGATCTGCTCCGCCAGAATTTCCCCGTTGACGGCGATCGAGCCCGACGCGGGCGCTTCGATGCCGCTGCGCAGATTCACGTAGGCCGTATGTTCGGTGCTGACGCCGACGCCGCCCCACCAGAACATGCCGACGCCCTCCCGCGCGTAGTTCAGCCACGCCCGGGCCACATCGCGCGGGGTCAGCTCGCGGTCCGCCGCGTCATCGTACAACGCCCGCACAAAAAAAATCGGGCCGTTCGCATCGTCATCCGCGGAAAACGTACGATACGGCTTCACATAATCCCGGATATCCCCGTAAACCTGTTCGATCCGCTCGAAGGTCCAGACCTCCGGCTCGACGGGCGCGCCAAGGCGGATGCCGATGTTCATGCCGAGGAATCCGGCATAGACGCGCTCCGGATAGTTGGCAGGCAGCATGTGTTCTCCCCACTCCTTCAGACGTGCCTCACGGCTTAATCCAGCACGGCTTCCCGCCGGCGTAGCTTGTCAAGATCCCGCCGGATGATCCCGGCGGCCGCCTCGGCGAAGGCGTCGCTCGCGGCCATGAGATCGAACCGGTTCGCGCGGTCGAGCTGCTCGAGATCCTCGCGCCGGATCGCCCCGACGCCGTGCATCGCGCCCAGAATCGCGCCGATCATGACGCCGATCGAATCGGTGTCCCGGCCCGCATTCACGCCGTCGATCATCGCCGGATAGAGCGCGCCGTCATGCAGATGGATGAAGGCGAGCGCGATCGGCAGCTCCTCGATGCTGCCGAGCCGGCTCGGCGCGTAATGGTTGCTCGGCTTGCCGACCTTGTCGATATGGCGGTTCACGTCGTCCCCCATCGGGGAGTAGGGCAGCAGCGCTTCGTGCAGCCGCCCAACCGCCTCCTCATAGGACCACGAACCTTGCCGCTTCAGCCGGTCCGCGGCGTCCAGGCACGCTTCGATCGCGAGCCGGGTGCCGTCCTTCGCCAGCCCGAGCGCCGTGTCCAGCACGTCCCGGACCGCGCAGCCCGGCTCCATCGCCCGCGCGACGCAGGCCGCCATGACGCCGGCCGCCTCAAGCCCGTAGCTCGACTGGTGCCCCATCGCGAACAGGATCGCCTCGTCGTACGCGGCCTTCGGATCGCCCGCATTGACGACGCCCACAGGGACGATATACATCGCTGCCCCGCAGTTCACCATGTTGCCGATGCCGCCTTCGCGCGGCTCGCAGTTCGCGAGCACATGGCGGATGAAGATGTACTTTTCGGGATAGAACAGCCGCTCCAGAATCGTCGTCTCGCGGCCCAGCTCCGGCACCCAGACCTTGCGGAACGCGATCTCCTTCACGAACTCATTGGCCATGTCCCAGGCGTCGAGATGCCGGCGCTCGGCGACGTACACCCGCATCAGCGCGAGCGTCATCAGCGTGTCGTCGGTGACGATGCCGTCGCCGCGCATCCGTCCGAGCCGCGCTTCCGCGTCCCGGTCCGCCTTGTACCAGCGGGTCATGATCGATTCGACTTTCCCGTACTTCCGCCTGATCTGGTCGAAGGTCAGCTTCTCGACCGGCGCGCCCATCGCGTCGCCCAGCGCGACGCCGGCCGCCACGCCCCTTACACGATCCCGAAAATCACTCATCCGCCACAAGCTCCTTCTCGATGATGTCGCCTTATTTCAGCAGACCGTTCGCGTACTCGGTAATCTCCTTGCCGCCATTCGCGTACCACGCGTCGACGAACTTGCCGAAGTCGCTGATCGGCTTCTTGCCCGTGATGAAATCGGCCGCGTACTCCTTGTACAGGTTCGTCAGCGCGTCCCAGGTCGCGACATGCTCTTCCGGGATCGCGAAGTTGTTGTCTTCCTTGAAGTACTTCGCCGGCATTTCGAGCGCTTCCTGCGCCGTCGCGCCGAGCATCGAGCCTTCGACCGGAATCGACGTGTTCAGCTCGATCGGCTCCCAGAAGGAAGCGTACCATTCGCTGTAGAACGCGTCCGTGAGCACCGCCTTGCCGTCCACGAGGTTGTAGTGCTGCCCTTCGAAGCCGAGCCGGTCGAGCGTCTGGCCTTCGGGGCTCGCGAGGAAATCGAGAACCCGGAACACGACATCCTTGTGCTTGGACACCGCGGAGATCGCAAAGCCGCGCGATTCCTTCGTGACGTCGGTCGCGCCGAAGCCTTGCGCCACGCCCTTCGCCGGCGGCAGCACGACGAGACCGGCCTGCTCTCCGTTCAGCTCCTTCATGCGGGCTTCGTACAGGTCGATGACCTTGCCCGCCGTGCCGACGACGACGCCGGCGTCGCCCTTGTAGAACGCGTCTTCCTTCGTGTCCCACTGCTTCGTCATGTACTCGTTGTCGAACAGGCCTTCCTTGTACAGCTTGTTGTAGAACGCCAGCTTGTTCTTCTCGGCCTCGGACACGAGCGAGTACTCGTAGGTGCCGTCGTCCTTCTTCAGCCAGGTTGACGTGATGCCGAACGCCTCATTGAAGATGAAGTTGATCTCGGCGAGATCGCCCGCGACCGTGATGGCGTATTTTTTCGCCTTGCCCGAATCGACGAGCTCCTTGAAGAACGCGTAGTAGTTGTCCACGGTCGGATTGTCCAGGAGCGCCTTGCCCGTCGACAACTCGCCGAACCAGTCGGCGCGGACGACCGGCACCTTCGGCGTCACCGGCTTGATCCAGAGCAGGTACGGATAATTCTCGATCCGCTTGGCGTTGTGCTCCATCATGATGTTTTTCAGATATTTGGAGTTTTCGATGTACGGCCGCAGATCCTCGAGCAGCCCCTGCGCCGCGATCGGCTGGTCGCCGCCCTGGAAGTAGATCAGGTCGGGAATGTCGCCGCCGAGCAGGAGCAGGTTCAGGTTCTCCGCGTAGTTGCCCTGCGCGAGTTCGACGATCTCGAAGTTGACGTTCAGCCCCTCGTGCTCGAGCAGCGCCGCCTCCAGCGCGTCGAATTATTGCGTGTACATCGGATTGGACGCGGAGACGTCCTTGATGACGGTCCGGATCGTGACCGGATCGGCCGAAGGCGCGGACCCGCCGCCCGACGACGAATCCGACGAAGCGCCCGACGACGTGTTCGACGACGCATTCGAAGACGAGCCGCCGGCGCTGCCGGAATTGGACGAATTGTCACCCTTGCCGGTGCCGCACGCCGTGAGGACGAGCAGCATGCAGACGATCAGTGCGATGAGACGTTTTGCGCGTTTCATTGTGAACACCCCTTGAGATTCGTTATGGAATCATGTCCGCCTTGCCGAAAATCAACCCGCTTGACTCCCCCGTTCCCTAACCGCCCATTAGTCCTTCACACCGCCTTCCATCACGCCTTTCGTGTAATATTTCAAAATCATGGGATAAAGCAGAAGCAAAGGCACAATCGCGATGATGATCGTCCCCGCCTGCAGGGCGTCGAAGTCGACCGTTTGCCCGCCGAACATGTTCTCGTAGCCGCCCAGAATCGTCGTGTTGTCCTGGCGGATGACGAACTGGCGGAGCACCACCTGCAGCGGCCATTTGGCCTGGTCGGAGATATAGATCATCGAACGGAAATATTCGTTCCAGTGGAACACGCCGTAGAACAGGCCGAGCGTCGCGATGCCGGCCTTCGACAGCGGCAGCATGATCCGCGCGTAGATGCGCAGATGGCCAGCGCCGTCGATCCTGGCGGCTTCGAGCAGCTCGTTCGGCACATCCTGGAAATAGCGCATCATGATGAACAGGTAGTACACGTTGATGCCCTTGAACAGGATGAGCGACGCGTAGGTGTTGAGCAGCCCGAGCTCCTTCACGAGCAGATATTCCGGAATGAGGCCGGGCTCGAACACCAGGATGACGATCAGGAAGATGACGACGAGACCCTTGCCGTAGAAATCGTTCCGCGCGATCACGTACGCCGCCATCGTCGTCAGCAGCAGGTTGAGCAGCGTGCCCGCCGCCGTGATGAACACCGGGTTCAGAATCCCGCCGGCGATCAGCGAGTTCTTGAGCAGCACCTCGTAGGTGAACAGCGAGAACTGCTTCGGCCACAGATCCAGCCCGTCCATCAGGTGGGCCTTGGCCGGATCGGTCAGGGACACCGCGAGCAGATTGAGGAGCGGCAGCAGCACCGCGAGCGTGCACAGGAACAGGAAGACGTGGATGAACACCTTCATCGGTTCGAATCTTCGCATGCGCTCGCCCCCTTTCTACCAGAGTCCCTTGCCGGTCAGGCGCCTGGACGTAAAGTGCGTGCCGAGGATCAGGACGATCCCGATGACGCCCTTGAACAGGCTGGCCGCCGTGGAATACGCGAACTGGCCGTTCACGATGCCGATCCGGTAGACGTACGTGTCGAGGATGTCCGCCACGCTGATGACCGAATCGTTCATCATGTTGAACACCTGGTCGAACCCGGCGCTCATGAAGAAACCGAGGTTCAGGATGAAGACGGTTACAATCGTGCCTGTGATCTGCGGCAGCGTGATGTGGATCATCGACTGCAGCCGGGTCGCCCCGTCGATCCTGGCGGCTTCGTACAGCGACGGGCTGATGCTCATGATCGCCGCGAGGTAGATGATCGAATCCCAGCCCGCGCTGCGCCAGATCTCGGACGCGACGAACACCCAGCGGATGTGGGCCTTGCTCGTCATGTAGTCGATCCAAGGTCCCCCGAAGAAGTTTGCGATCAGGTTGACCGCGCCTTCGGACGGACTGAGCAGCTTGATCCAGATCCCGGCGATGACGACCCAGTTCAGGAAGTGCGGCAGATAGACGATCGACTGCACATACTTGCGGAAGTGCCGCTGCGTCACCTCGTTGATCAGGATCGCCAGCACGATCGGCACCGGGAAGCCGAAGATCATTTTCATCGCGCTGATGACCACGGTGTTCCGGAGCACGTTCATGAACGCCGGCGAGCTGAACAGCACCTCGAAGTGCTTCGTTCCGACCCACACGTTGTCCCCGATGATCCGGTAATCCTGGAACGCGAGCCGCATGCCGAGGATCGGGATCACGTGGAAAATGACAAAATACGCGAGGGGCGGGGCGAGCATGAGATACAGGATCCAGTCATGCCGAAGCTTTTTCAGAACCTTCATGATCACCCCTCCTCCAGCGCCACCTCGAGATCCATCAGCGGCGCGTGCTGCTGCGCTCCGTAGACGTCGCGGTCGCCGGCCGAGCCCGACGACACTTCCCGGGCGATCGTCACCTTGAAGCCGAGCGCCTGGTCGTAGAACACGAGCTGATGCACCTGGTCCTCGCGGATCCGGTAGAGCCGCGCGATCGCTTCCTTCGTGATCGCGTTCGACCGCTTGAGGCGTTCATAATATTCGCGATTGTCAAACAGACAATCCAGCGTGAGCTCGAACGGACCGGAATTTTTGCTCCGGAGCACCCGGGCGATGTCACCCGGCTTCGCCATTCCGAACGCCTCCTTGCCGATACTCGATCGGAAAATCGTCCGCGCGCCACTCCATCAGGTGATAGACCGAAAACTCGTACACCGGCCCGAACTCGATGTCGCTCGGCGCGAACGGAAACGCGAGATTGCCCGCCGTCGACTTGCGCCCCTCGTAGCCGTAGTGCAGGAAGGTGGAGCGCAGCGTCGCGCAGATGCTGCTCGCAAGCTCCTGCGTTTTCGCCACGACCTCGAACAGGACGCCGACCTCGTGGCCCCGGAACGGCTCGAACTCGCGCTCGCCGAGCACCGCGTTCATCCCGTAGTTGCGGAAGCGGATCTCGTAATCGCGCTCGTCGATCTCCGGATAGTACTGCTTCGTCTGCGCGATGACGGCGTTTTCAACTTCCTCCAGCTTCCGCAGCAGGATCGGATCCCGGACGCCCGCGATCACGAACGTGCGGTACGCGGCGAGGCGGGCGCCTTCGAGCTTGATGAAGGTTTTGTCCCGCGGGATGAACCGGCTGCCGCTCACGCGCACGACCCCCGGCTCGGGCTCCGTGAACGTGCAACTCTCCAGATCGAGCATGAACCCCGGACCGTGCAGCAGATAGGGGTGGTCCTTGTCGTAGAACGTGTGGGCCGCCACGCTGATCGGCGTGCACGCGCGGCAGTCGCTGAGCGCCCGAACCGTGAAGTGGCCGTCCGAGATCGTGCCGAGGATGCAGTCCTTCGTCGTCGCCGGCTCCGCGCAGAGCGCGCCGCACTCCAGAATCTTGCCGAGGTGGTAGCTGAGCCCGGGATCCTTGCCGTGGAACAGCCCTACGGCGGCGAACGGCGACGGGTCGTAGGCGCGGCCGCAGACGATGATCTCGCTGCCCGACTCCAGCGCCTTCAGCACCGGCTCGTGCCCCATCTGGCCGACGATGCTGGCCGTCTCGCGGATCGCCTGCTCCGTGAGCAGCGGGATGTTCGGCGACATCGGCACGATCTTGCCCTGCCGCAGCGCCTCCAGCACCCGCTCCTGCGCGAAATCCGCCCAGATGACGGCGATCTTCGCGGACATTCCCCGTTCGCGCAGGATCTCCTCGATGATGTCCAGCGTCCATTCCACGTGCGGCTTCGCGCCCGACCCGCCGGCCGAGCCGATGATCACCGGCACCTTGCGCGGCAGGCACGCGCCCAGGATGATCTCGAGATCCTTCTTGTACGCGCGCCGGCTGACGATCGAGACGCCGGCCCCCAGCTTGTGCGGCCCCCCGTCGGTCGATCCCGCGTCCACCACCACGGCGTGCACCCGCTGCGCCATCCCCCGCCGGAACGACTCCTCCGGGAACCCGTATCCGAGCATTCCGCAAGGCGACAAGATGTTGATGTCCTGGCTCATAAGCTTCCCTCGTTTTCGTGTGATTCTTGCTTTTGCGCTGTTCTGGATTGCTGGGTGATCCAATTTTGTCTGTATTGGACTGCTGGGTGATCCAATTATTGACGAAATTGGCCGACCCTCCCGCCCGCGCGTCCGCCGTCGCTTGCGATACCCGTTGCTCCTTGTGCGGCCTGGCCCGCCGCTTGTACCGCAGTCACCGCTTGCGCCATACGATCAGCCGCTTGTACCGCAGTCACCGCTTGCGCCATACAGCCTGCCGCTTGTACCTTGCGACGCACGCCACCGCTTGCGCCATTCAGCCCGCCGCTTGTACCGCAGTCATCGCTTGCGCCATACAGCCTGCCGCTTGTACCGCAGTCACCGCTTGCACCATACAGCCTGCCGCTTGTACCTTGCGACGCACGCCACCGCTTGCGCCATTCAGCCCGCCGCTTGTACCGCAGTCATCGCATTCGCCATACGATCAGCCGCTTGTACCGCAGCCACCGCTTGCGCCGTCTGCGTCACGCGCACCGCCCGACCGACCGCTTGCCCCGTCAGCCGTCACTTGTCCGGCCCGTCGCTTGTCCGGCCCGTCGCTTGTCCGGCCCGCCGTTCACCGTCCGCCGCCCATATCGCTGGACTGCTGGGTGGTCCAATTTTCCAAAAAAGAAATCGGCCGTCAAACCAACTGCCTGACCAGAATGTTCTCCTTGACCTTCGCCAGGTGATGCAGCAGCGCGGCCTTCGCCTCCCCGGCGTCCCGGCGCTTGATCGCCTCGACGATCCGCTTGTGCTCCAGGTAGACCTCTTCGCGGCGGCCGGCGTTACGCAGCGTCTTGCTCAGCGTCCGGCGGAGCAGATCCATGTGCAGCTCCATGATGTTGACGAGCACGACATTGTGCGACGCCTTCGCAATCGACAGATGAAACGCCTGGTCCGGACGCGTGTGGTCCTCCTCGTCGGCGGCGCCCCACCGTTCGAATGCGGCGACGATCTCCGCGATGTCCTCGTCCGTCGCCCGCTGGCAGGCCAACTCGACGATGCCGGTCTCGAAGATCTCGCGCGCCTCGAGCAGCTCGATGATCGTCGCGCGTTCGATGTTGTCCATGATCCGGTTCTGGTCTTCGACCGATTCGATCGAACGGGACAGGTACCGCCCGCCGCCCGGCTTCGTCTCGATCAGATTTTCCCGCTCCAGGATGCGAAACGCTTCGCGCAGGGTCCCCCGGCTGATGCCGAACGCCTGCGCCAGCTCCCGCTCGGTCGGCAGCAGATCCCCCGGCTTCAGGTTCCCCTCGATGATCATTTCTTTGATCTGTTCGATCACGTTCTCATAGACACGCTGATATTTGACTTTCTTGATGGCCATGACCGGTTTCTTTCCAACCTTTCCCGAAAAAAATTGGTCAATTGGGTGGACCAATTTTTATTTGGATGATAACCCGAAACGGTGGATCTGTCAACGGGGGCGCTTACAAATGGTCGCATCGGTCCATGTACGGCAAAAATGCATTACATTCAGGACCAAAAAATACGCCCCGCTTCATGTACTGCAAAAATGCATTACATTCGGGGCCGAAAAATACGCCCTCGCTTCATGTACTGCAAAAATACATTACATTTGGGCCGAAAGCGCCGAAACCGCCCCATGTACTGCAAATTTGCATGATATTCGCCGATTTTTGCGCAATCCCCTGAAATGTAATGTAAATTTGCATTATGTCGAATTCGCCCGGCGCTCAAAGCTTTCGCAGCTTCGTCATGCCCCCTGACCTTTCAACATGATATCCGATTCCCCCCTCACCACCGGTTCACCGCATGCTCCACGAACGCCGTCAGATCCTTCACCTCGAGCACCGTGCCGTCGTCGAGCACCGCCCGTCCGTTCCACTTGCCGAACAGCTGGTGGCACCGCGTGTCCACGAAGAGCAGCTTCGTCTCCGTGTACCGGTCGTAGATCGGCGTGAACTCCATCTCGAACCGCCCGCCGTCGCTCGTGAACACCTTCTTCGACATGTACCCCCCTCCGGGCAGGTCGAAGTAGACGTTCTCCAGCTTGTGCGCCGTTCCGTCATAGAAAAGGATGTTCTCCGTCGCCGCCGACGTGTTGCCGAACCCGTACCCGATGTTGAAGCCGAACCGCTTGCCGTCCACATACCCGCTGCCGCTTCCCCAGAACCACTCGTGCCGGTACGGCCAGACGCCCCGGCCCCAATCCAGCAGCCCGAAGGCGCTCTCCGGCTCGAACCGGTACTCGCGCCCGCCGACCCGCACCGTGCCGCGGGCGGGCATGCAGTTGATCTTGTGGTTGTAATAGAAATACCGCTTGTCCTCGTCGAACGGCGTGGCCATCACGATCCCCGCCGCGTCCGGCTGCTCCAGCTCGATCTCGATCCCGAAAGGCGGCGTCTTCCCGTCCCCCTTCGTCCTCGCCGAGAGGCTCCGCCCTCCGTCCCTCACCCGGAACGCCATCTCCACCTGCTTCGACCGGTACGCGAGATCGCCGCTTTCGGCCGACCGCGGCATGTTCAAGCTTCCGAACGGCAGCAGGAGCATGTGCGAGAAGTCCACCCGGTAACCGCTTTCAAACTCGAAAAAGCGAATCGACACCTCCCCCGCGTACGAGACATGCCCGATCGTGAGCTGCACGCAGTAATCGTCGTTCGACACCTGGTAGAAATCCCACTCCTTGATCTTCCACGCCGGCGCCTTGATGTTCTCGCGGTTGTAGGTGAGCACGGGCCGCGTCGCGTATCCGCGATGCGCCAGCGTGCCGTCAGCGTTCAGCAGGTTCCCCGGCCCTTCGATGCGTTGCTGCATGATCCGATCCCTCCTCGGTTTTCGTGAACCCTCAGCCAAACCAGGCGACGTACTTCCTCAGCCATTCCAGCATCCTGCCGCCCGTCACGTAACGCACCGGCAGATCGAACCGCGTCGTCTGCCGCAAAACGCTCTTCCGGTGCGAGAACAGCTCGAACGTTTCACGCCCGTGGTAGCGGCCGATTCCGCTCTCCCCGACGCCGCCGAAGGGCAGATGGGGCGACGACAGGTGGATCACCGTGTCGTTGACGCAGCCGCCGCCGAACGAAACTTCGCGGATGACGCGCTCCGCCGTCTCCTTCGACTCCGTGAACACGTAGCACGCGAGCGGCTTGGGCCCGTCGGCGATCCTCCCGATCGCGTCGGACAGATCGTCGTACACCGTAACCGGCAGAATCGGCCCGAAAATCTCCTCCTGCATGACCGGCGCGTTCCGATCCGGCTCGTCCAGCAGCGTCATCTCGATGCGCAGCGTCCCTTCGTCGGACCGCCCGCCGTACAGGATGTCCGCGTCCAGCAGATACCCGTTCAGCCGCCGGAAATGCGTCTCGTTCAAGACCCGCGGATACCGCTCGTGCCGCAGCATGTCCGGCCCGTAGACCGCCTCGACGCGGGCGGCGATCTCGCGGATCAGCGCGTCCTTCACCCGGCGGTGGACGACGAGATAGTCGGGCGCGACGCACGTCTGGCCGGCGTTCATCAGCTTGCCCCAGACGATCCGCTTCGCGGCGAGGCGGAGATTCGCGTCCTCGGCCACGATGCACGGGCTTTTGCCGCCGAGCTCCAGCGTGACCGGCGTCATCCGCGCCGCCGCCTTCTCATAGACGATCTTCCCGATCCGCGGACTCCCGGTGAAGAATATATAGTCGAACCGCTGCCCGAGCAGCGCCTCGCTCGTCTCGACGCCGCCTTCCGCACAGGCGACGTGCTCCGGCGGGAACACCTCCGCGATCAGCCGCGCGAGGGCGGCGGACACCGTCCCGGTCCATTCCGACGGCTTCACCACGACGCAGTTGCCAGCGGCCAGCGCGCCGATGAGCGGCCGGAGCGTCAGCAGCACCGGGTAGTTCCACGGCGAGATGATCAGCGTCACGCCGTACGGCTCGGGATGAATCCGGCTCCCGGCTCCCAGCAGCGCCACCGGCGTCCTCGCCCGCTTCGGCCTCGACCAGCGGATCACGTTCCGGATGGCGTGGTTCAGCTCCATCACGACCGGCGCGATCTCGGACAGATACGCCTCGGATTCGGGTTTGCCGAGATCGGCCCGCAGCGCCGCCAGCAGGTCCCGCTCGCGCTCGAGCAGCCCCCGCTTCAGACGCCGGAGCGCCTCCCGCCGGAAGGCCGGGTCCCGCGTCGCGCCCCCCGCGAAGAATTCCCGCTGCCGGAGGATGAGACGCGCATGATGTTCCGTATGGGCCGGTTCGGACATACGGGCCCCTCCTTTTCGACACCTTGCAGAAAAGAATTCCGCCCGACCCCCGCGTTTCCCTTCCGACATCCGCATTTTCCGCCGGCCCCCGCTCCCGCCCGCGAAGAAGCCCCGGCGCATCCTTCGGCCGGGGCCTCGTCCATCGCTATCTCCGCGGCGCCGCCGGCAGCGGCTCGCGCAGCGTCAGGCTCTTGTGGATCCAGATCGCCGCCTGGAGGCCGTCCCCCATCGCGATCGCGGTTTGCTCCGAGTGCACCGTCACGTCGCCCGCCGCCCACACATGGGGGACGCTCGTCAGCTTCGTGCGCGGATCGACCTCGATATGGCGGTTGGAGGACAGCCGCGCGCCGAGCATGGCCGCGAGCGACGAGCGCACCTCGTTCCCGCCGAAGCCCAGAAACGCGCGCTCCGCCTCAAGCAGGGCGCCGTCCTCGAGCAGGACGCCATGCAGCCTCCCGTCGTCGGCCAGGAGACGCCTGACCGGCGTCTCGACCATCGGGATGCCCGCCTCCCGGAGCTGAACGGCGACCGCCGGGTCGAGGGCCTTGAGCTCGTGGTTCACATAGACGATGTCGCGCGTCCACGGCACAAGCTCCAGGGCGAGACTTGCGCCCACGTCGCCCGCGCCGAGCACGAGCGTGCGGCGTCCGCTCGTCTCCCAGCCGTCGCAGTCCGGGCAGATGAACGCGGTGATGCCGAGGCACGGCCGCAGCTCCGGCCAGTCCGGGATCCGGTCCTTCACGCCGGTCGCGATCAGCAGCCGGAGCGCGCGAATCTCCGCGCCGCCCTCCAGCGTCACGACGAACAGGCCTTCGCCGCCGGCTTCGGCCGTGCCGCCGCTCCCGGCCGCGCGCGGCTCCGCCCCGGTCGCAGCGCCTTCCCCGGCCGTACGCACCCCCTTCTCGGCCGTACCGCCGCTCCCTTCCGTACGCGGTCCCGCTTCCACCGTGCCGCCGCTCCCTTCCGTACGCGGTCCCGCTTCCACCGTGCCGCCGCTCCCCTCCGTACGCGGTCCCGCTTCCACCGTGCCGCCGCTCCCCTCCATAAGCAGCCCCGCTTCCGCCGTGCCGCCGCTCCCTTCCGTACGCGGTCCCGCTTCCGCCGTACCGCCGCTCCCCTTCGTAAGCAGCCCCGCTTCCGCCGTACCGCCGCTCCCCTCCGTACGCAGCCCCGCTTCCGCCGCACCTTTTTCCGCGCCGGTCGACCTCCCGTTCGCGCCGCCCGCCGCCTCCCGCCGCGCCGCGACCGCGAAGCCGTCGACGAACGCGACGCCGTACCTGAGCGCCTGCTCCCGGCCCGCCCGGCGCAGCGCCTCCCCGCTCACCCCGTCGGGCCAGCCGAGCAGATTGTGATACCCCCGGCACAGCGTCGACCGGCCGTCGCCCGCGTCCACGACGACGACCGAGTGCCGGTACCGTCCGAGCTGGATCGCCGCCTGCAGGCCCGCGATCCCGCCGCCGATGATGGCGCACTCATACACGCGCACAATCCGAAGCCTCCTTGACCGTCATCCCCGTTAGGATGCCGCGCGCGCGAGCGATCTAGTCAGCCTTCCCGGCGGCCTTCCTCCACATCCACCAGCCTTCCTCATCCCTGAAACTCCGCGCGATATAGAGCACCGGCGTCCCGGCCCCCGAGACGACGAACTTGATCAGGTACGTCGTGACGAGAATGTCGATCCACACCACCGTCTCGAAGACCCCGGCAAACGCGACCGTGCAGAACACCAGCGTGTCGACGAACTGGCTGACGAGCGTGCTGCCGAGAATCCGGATCCAGAACTGCCCGCGCGCCGCGAAACGCCGCCGCAGCCGGCTGAACAGCCGCACGTCGAGCACCTGGCTGATCAGATAGGCGGCCAGGCTGCCCGCCGCCACCCGGGGCGCGAGTCCGAACACCGTCTCCATCGCCGCCTGCATCTCCAGTCCGGACTCGTCCGGCTCGAACACGAGCGCAAGCTGCATGACCAGCGTGGAGGCGAACAGGAAGAAGAAGCCGAACCATACCGCGCGCCGCGCCTCCTCCCGGCCGTGCCGCTCGTTCAGGAGGTCGGTCGCCATGTAGATGGACGCGTACGTAATGTTGCCGAGCGTCATGACGAGCCCGAGCATCTCGATCGTCTTGACGACCTGCAGATTGGCGAGCACCGTCGCGACGCCGACCCAGGCGTAAAGACCGGTGCGCCCGAACAGCCGGTAGCACGCCAGAAACAACGCGAACTGGACGATCCCGAACAGGACGCCCCATGCCGGATTGAACAAATCCACTTCTCCACCACTCCCGGACTGATTTTCGCGAGCATCGGGCCGTTGCTTTCCAATTCTGTGGAAATTTTAATCTTCAAGACGCCGACAGCCCCGACGATCGCCTTTGACAGCGGTTTGCCGCCGTAGCATAATTAATGAGCCAACCCTGACACGAACCAGAACGTCTATATAGAGAGAGACAGAATTGCAAGCCGGAAGCGGTCCCGTAACCGGCTTGTTGTCTTGCCAAGGGGGAATCCGCATGAGAGCGGCTCTGCCAAGCCGAGTATACCGCATTTTCGGTTCGCGGCCGTTCATCTTTTTTTCAATCATCATGGTGTTCAAGAGCTACCTGGCGTGGCTCGTCATCTTCGAAGATGTGCCGTTCTGGGCGCCGCTCGTTTCCGAAATTCCGTTCATCTGGGCGGTCTTCTGCCTGATCGAATGGTTCGCGTCCAAGCGCAAACTGATCGCCTACCTGATCGTCAACCTGGCGCTGACCGGCATCTTCTTCTCGGTCATCATGTACTATAAATACTACGGCGTCATCGCCACCTGGCACGCGCTGGAGCAGGTCAACCAGGTGACGGCGGTGAAAAACAGCGTCTTCTCGCTCATCGATCCGTACTTCCTGTTCATCTTCAGCGACATCGTCGTGTTCATCTATCTGCTCATCTACGGCCGGCGAAAGCGGCAGGGAGCCGGCTACCGGCTGCTGCGCGTCTGCAACCGGCCGAACGAGCGGCGCGGCGTCGTGACGCTCATTTTCGCGCTGTCGGTCGTCATCTGCGTCATGAACATCCTGCCCCATACGGCGAGCATGAACGAGCACGTGCAGGCGGCGGAAATGGGCATCCTCAACTACGAGGCCTATTCGCTGATCGCGGACAATGAATTCGAGTTGATCGAGAAATCGGAGATCACCCAGGCCGCGATCAACCGGCTGAAGGGGATCAGGAACGTCTACCCCTCGCCGTACCAGGGCTGGGCCCGGGGCAAGAACCTGATCGTCATCCAGATGGAGTCGCTGCAGGATTTCCTGATCGGCCTGGAAGTGGACGGGCAGGAAGTGACGCCGAACCTGAACGCGCTCGTGAAGCAGGGGTTCTATTTTCCGGATTTCTACCACATGGTCGGCCAGGGCAACACGTCGGACGCCGAGTTCGTCGTCAACACGTCGTACTACGTTCCGCCGCAGGGCGCGGCCACGATGCGTTATGTGGACCGCCGCCTGCCGAGCCTGCCGCGGCTGCTCAAGTCGCACGGCTACGAGACGATGACGTTCCATACGAACACGGCGGAATTCTGGAACCGCACCGAGCTGTACGCCGCGCTCGGCTGGGACCGCTACTACGACGACCGGTTCTTCGGCACGGAGGACGCGGTGTTCTTCGGCGCCTCCGACGATGTACTCTACCGGAAGACCGCCGGGGAGCTCGAGCGCGTGATGCGCGAAGGCAAGCCGTTCTACGCCCAGGTCGTCTCGATGACGGCGCACCATCCGTTCACGCTGCCGGAGGAGAAGAACACCCTCGCGTTGTCCGACAAATACAAGGGCACGTTCGTCGGCGACTACCTGCAGGCGCAGCACTACGCGGACGAGGCGCTCGGCCGCTTCATTGAAGATTTGAAGGCGCGCGGCATCTGGCGGAACAGCCTGGTCGTCATCTACGGCGACCACGTCGGCCTGCCGATCTACTCGCTCGACAGGCGGGAACTGGAACTGCTCGCCGAGCTGATCGGGCACGAGTACGGCTACGCCGACATGGTCAACGTGCCGCTTCTCATGCTGTCGGACGGCGCCATCTACGAAAGACATTTCGAAGGCCGGATCGGCGGCCAGGTCGACATCCTTCCGACGATCGCGGCGCTGATGGACATCCCGCTGAACGGCTACATCCATTTCGGACAAAATCTGCTTGTCAATCAGGACAACCTGATCCCGCAGCGGTACTATCTGCCCTCGGGCACCCTCATCACCGGCCGATCGCTGTTCATCCCGGGCGATTCGTGGGAGGACGGCACGCTCTACCCGCTCTCCGGAGTGCCGGACGACGTGAGCGTCGTGACCAGGGACGCGTTCGAGCGGGCGCTCCGCCTGCTCCAGTATTCCGACAGCTACATCCGTCAGCTTCCCGAGCGCTCGCCGGACGATGCGCCGCTGGCCGTGACGCCGGAGCCGTCGGATGCGGCGGTGCCGGACGAAGCTGCCTCGGCGAAGGCGGATGACGCGCCGACCGGTGAGGCCGCGCCGGATTCCGGAGCGGCTTCCGTCGTGGACACGGTCGTCAAATCCGCCGTGGACGCCGTCGTGGAAGCCGTGCGGGACACCGTGAAGGGCGTCATGACGGACGACGAACCGGACGGCACGGAAGACGGCGCTGAAGATGCGTCGCAGGAAGCGGAACCGGATTTTTCGAGGGAGGCGTTGAGGGACGCGGATCCGGATCTGTCGCGGGACACGTTCCGGGACGCGGCGCGGAATGAGCCCGCGAACGATTCGGCGGACGCGGCTTCGGAACTCCATGCGGACGCCGCCATCGAGGAGTCGGGCGCACTGGCGGACGCCGCCTCCGAAATGGTCGCCTTCGAGACCTGACCGCCCGCCGCTTGCGGCCCGCCGCAAAGTTCGCGGACACGCGCCAGCCGCCGGCAGGCGCATGCGGATCGATCCCCGCATGCCGCCTGCCGTTTTTTTTGCGCCGTCGTACCGCCGGAGTCCCTCCCCGCCGCTTTCTGAAACGCGCCGCAAAACACTCCCCTTCCCGTGTTCCCGAGCGATGGGGATGCACGACTTGGACTGCCGACGCGGCAATAAAAACAGGAGCGCCCCGAACGATACGGGGGCTCCTTCACATACCGGCAGGCGTTTCAGTACGGACCGCGGATATGGTCCCGCACCTTGAGCTCGTAGAACTCGCGCAGCCGCGCCTGCTCCGCTTCCGTGAACGACGGCGCGTCCGCGGCCGCGAGATTCGCCTCGACCTGGGAGACGCTCTTGAAGCCGGGAATGACGCAGCTGACGTGCGGATTGTCGAGAATCCACCGGATCGCGGCGGCCGCCATGCTGCCCCGGCCTTCGCCGATCCACGCCAGTTCCCGGCTCAACCGGACGCCCGTCTCGAACGGCAGCCCGGCGAACGTCTCGCCGACGTTGAACGCTTCGCCGTTCCGGTTGAAGCGGCGATGATCGTCCGGCTCGAACGTCGTCTGCTCGGTGAACTTGCCGGTGAGCAGACCGCTCGCGAGCGGCACCCGGGCGAGAATGCCGACGCCCTGCGCATGCGCCTTCGGGAACAGCTCCTCCGCCGGCTTCTGCCGGAACACGTTGAAAATGACCTGCAGCGCCTTCACGTTCGGATACCGCAGCGCGATCAGCCCTTCTTCAACCGATTCGACGCTGACGCCGTATTCGCGGATCAGCCCCTCCTCCCGCAAGCGATCGAGAACCCCGAACACTTCCCCGCTGCGGATGATGTCCGTCGGCGGGCAGTGGACCTGATACAGGTCGATCCGGTCGCGTCCGAGACGCTTCAGGCTCGCTTCGCAGAACCGCCGCACCGATTCGTACGTATAGACCGCCGGATCGTGAATGTTCGCGGCGCGGCAGAACTTCGTGGCGATCAGGATATCGTCCCTGCCTTTTGTCGCCTTGCCGAGCAGCTCCTCCGCGTGGCCGTCCCCGTAGACATCCGCCGTATCGAAAAAATTGACGCCCGCGTCAATCGCCCGGGCCAGCGCGTTCAGCGACTCGGCGTCATCCGTCTTGCCCCACGATCCGCCGATCGCCCACGTGCCGAAGCTGATCTCGCTGACGTTCATGCCGGTGTTGCCGAGTGGTCTGTACCTCATGCCGCATTCCGCCTCTTTTCATGATTTTCGTATCCTCCCCATTATGCTTCGGGTCGGCCCGGTATGCAAGAAGCGGTTACAGCGGCAGATCGGGCAGCGGCGACAACAGGTGGTCGAGACTGCGGAACGTGTACCCCTGCCGGCGCGCTTCGTCGATGATGGAGGCGAGCGCCTCGGCGTTGTCCTTCGACACGCTGTGCAGCAGGATGATGGCGCCCGGGTGGAGTTGCGAGACGACGCTGTCGTACGCGTACCGGGCGCCGCGCTGCGCCGAAGTGTCCCAGTCCTTGTAGGCGATCGACCAGAACACGTTCGTGTATCCGAGCGACTGGCTTACGCGGAGCGACCGCTCGCTGAAGATCCCCCTCGGCGGGCGCAGATACCGCATCTCCCGCTGCCCGGTGATGTCCGCGACCTCGCGCCGCACCTTCTCGAGCTCCTCGCGGATCTTCTCGTCCGCCAGCGTCGAGAAATCCGGATGCGACCACGAGTGGTTGCCGATGATGTGCCCTTCCTTCGCCATGCGCCGCAGCAGCTCGGGCTCGGTCCGCACATAGTGGCCCGTCACGAAGAAGCAGGCGGGCACTTTTTTCTCCTTCAGGACGTCGAGGATTTTCGCCGTATAGCCGTTCTCGTAGCCGTTGTCGAAGGTCAGGTACAGATTGCGGCCTTCCGGACTGCCCCGGAACACCGCGCCGTACCGTTCGAGCAGCGGTCCGAACCCCTCCTGATCGATCGACGCGGGCTGGCCGTTTCGGCTCTTCTTGAAGCCGAAATGATACGCGCGGTCAGCCGCGGTAACCGCCGGCTCCTCCGGGTTACCGGCTTCCGGCGCGTTCACGACCGCCGATACGGGCCGCTCCGCCGCCGGACCGGGCAGGGAGAGGCCCGTCCACACGCCGAGCAGCACGGCCGCGGCCGACCAGGCCAGCGCGGAAGGCTTGAATCTTCTGAACATGACGCACCCCCGGTGAACGAACTGGCAATCAGGCTTAGAATGTCCGCGGCGGGGAAGTTTTATGTCGGTCGTCAGGCCGGGCGGGCGGCGAAAAGATGGCGCGGATCTCGCGTGAATGCGCATACAATCGGAATGTGGTATGATAGAGATGGACCCCCGCGGCGGGGTCTGTTTTCACATGAATGGAGGAGATGAACCATGCGACAATGTTATGCCATCCTGGTGAATATTTCGGTCGGAAAGGCGGGCGTGATCTTCCATGAACCATAGAGCGAAGCCGGACGAAGCGTTGGAGACCGGTTTGCGCCGGCAGCTGGCCTGCCTGAGCGACAACCGCACGCGCTGGTTCAACCAGCCGCCGTCATCGGCCCACCCGGAACAGCGGGAATGGATGGAGACGCTCAACCGCTACGAACAAGCGCTTGAAGACATCCTGTCCGGCATCGTCCGGGATCCGGAATCGCTCGTCCTCATCGGTTCCGAGGCGACGATCCGGTTCGAGGACGGCGAGCCGGACGAGACCTGGCGGATCGTGTTTCCGGACGAGGCCGACGTCGACCGGAAACGGATTTCCTGCCTGTCGCCGTTGGGCCGCAGCCTGCTGTTGGCCCGGGTCGGGGATACGGTGGAAATCCGCACGCCGCAAGGCGGGTACCGGGCGCAGATCGTCCGGAGCACCCTCACGTTCGACACCGGCGCCGACGACCGTTGATCCGCTGTCCGCCGCCGGAACGCACATTTCTTAACAGGGGTGAGACGCATGATTCAAGTGAAAGAATTCCTCGACACCGAATCTTCGCACGCCGTGAAGAAAGTGAACGATTTTCTCGCCACGCTGCGGGAAGACCAGGTCGTCAACATCTGCTACGGCTCATACACGAAGACCGGCGCCCACGGCGCGCAACACCAGCGGACCGCCATTCTGGTCGTCTACCGGACGGACGGCTGATCCGGGCGCGAAACGCGAACCGCTCGGCGAATCGCCGCACGATGGGCCGCGATTCGCGGGCACGCTGCACCACGATCTGGGCGAATGCATATCCTGACAGCAAATTCTGCTGTTGGGGAGGCATCCATTTGTCATGGATCAGCAACCGAAGGTCATTTACCGCGCCGATACGTCCGCCGTCGAATCGCTGCGGTCCCTGAAGAAAAAGCTGTGCGACCTCTGCGACGCCTACACCGGCCGCATGGTGCGGGTGCAGACGCTGGACGGCGTCGTCTATGACGGCATCATTCGTCATCATGAAGGCTGCGTGTTGTATCTCGAATTGAGCTCGCCGGGATACCGCGCGTTCTGGAATCCGTTCCTGATGTTCAATCCTTACAGCAACCTGATCCTGCCGCTCGTCCTGTATGAGCTGCTCGTCATTTCGCTGCTCTATTGAACGGCGGAAACGGCGCAACGCGAAAACGCCATCCCCGCCGCGGGTTGACCGCGGAAGGGATGGCGTTTTGCCGTTGCCATGCGAAGGTCGCGCGCCTCACGCGCCGAGGCCGGCATCCGCTTCGGCGCTGTCGCGCCGGCGCATGAACGGCCACCAGTTGAACGCCCCGAACAGCCGGACCATGACCGGAATGAACAGCGGCAGCATGATCAGGGCGTAGAGGAACAGTCCGGCCAGCACGATGGTCGCGATGTGCAGGAGCGACATGACGCCCGCCGGCAGCATCGCCGCGAACGTGCCGCCGAGGATGATCGCCGCCGACACGATGACCGAGCCCATGTTCTTCATCGCGTTCAGGATCGCTTCGCCAGGCGGCAGATTCCGATACTCGCGGAACCGGTCCATCAGGAAGATGCTGTAGTCGGTGCCGAGCGCCAGCAGCATGACGAAGGCGAAGAACGGCACCGCCCAGCCGAGGCCCGTCATGTCGAGCACCCGCACGAACAGCAGCTCCGCCGCCGCCACCGACATGTAGTAGGTCAGGATGAGCGACAGCACGAGATAGAACGGCATGACGAGCGAACGGAACAGGACGACGAGGATGATCACCAGGCCGATCAGCATCAGCGTGACCGTGCGCGCGTAGTCGTCCTCGGTAATATGCCGCAGGTCGTTGTTCACGCTCGAGATGCCGCCGACCGCGACCTCGGCGCCTTCCAGCGGCGTGCCTTCCGCCATGTCCGGCGCGGCGGCCGACAGCCGGTCGACCGTGTCCATCGCCTCGACGGAGTACGGATGATGCTCGAGCACAACCTCGAACTTCACCGTCCGCCGGTCCTCGCTCATGTAGATGTCGAGCGCCTGCCGGAACTCCTCCGACTCGATCGCCTCCGCCGGCAGATACCAGCCCGCCAGCTGCGGATCGGGCGACGACGACAGTCCGCCCAGATATTCCCGCGCCGACTCAAGCCCGGCCACCACCTGTTGGAGACCGTCGGCCGACTGGCCGAGGCCGTCGGTGAGTTGGCCGAGCTGATCGATCAGCTCCGCGAGGCCGTCCGCCAGCTGCGCCTGGCCTTCCGCGAGCTGCGCCGCGCCGCCCGTCATCTCGGGCAGGCGCTCCAGGATGGCGCCCTGTCCGGCGGCGGCCTGCGCAAGGCCGGCCTGCAGCTCCTTCAGGCCCGCCGCGATTTGCGCCAGCCCGCCGGCCAGTTCCCGCTGGCCCGCGGCCGCCTGCTTCAAGGCCGCGTTCGCCTGCTCAAGGCCGGCGCCGAGCCCGCCGAGCTGCCCGTTGAGCTGCGCCAGCGCCGCGCCAAGCTGGTCCGCGCCCTCCCGCAATTGCTTCGCCGCGCCCTGCAGGCGCAGGAAATCTTCGTCCGCCGCAAGCTCGGGATGCTTGAGGGCGAGGCCGTCCATGCCGGCCGCGAGCCCGGCCAGTCCGTCGGCGAGCTCCCCGTGCCGGCGGGCAATCTCGTCATAACCGGCCGTCAGCTGCCCCAGACCGCCGGCGATCTGCTCGTAGCCCGCGAGCAGCTCGCTTGCGGCGGCGGCCAGCTGTTCCGCGGCCGCCTGCGCTTCCGCGGCGCCGGACGCCAGCTCGCCGGCGCCCGCTTCGCCGCCGCGCAGCCCCTGCTCGAGCTGGCGCAGACCGCCTTCGAGCTGCCCGAGGCCGGCGCGCAGCTCTTCCGTGCCCTGCGCCAGCCGCTTGGCGCCGCCCACCGCTTCCTCAAGCTGCGGCGCGTTCGCCGCAAGCTCCTCGCTCGCTTCCGCGAGCCCGTCGCTGATCTTGCTCAGGCCTTCGCCGCCCTGTCCGAGCCCGCTGTCCAGCTCCGACACCTGGCTGACCACCTGCAGCTGCTCGAGCGGCTGCCCGGTCGGCCGGGTCGCGCTGCGCACCGAGGCCACGCCGTCGGTCTCGAGCAGCCGGCGGGAGATCTGTTCGACCGCGGCCAATCCTTCCGGCGTGTCGAGCGGCGTCTCGCTGCGCCATACGACCGTCGTCGGCAGCGTCTCGCCGGGACCGAAGCTCTCGGAGATGATGTTGAACCCGCGCACCGATCCGTACCGGTCGCCGATCTCGTCAAGCTGGTTGAACGTGACGGCGTTCTTGTAGCCGACGAGCAGCGGCACGGCCAGCACGGCGATGATCGCGAGCGCGCCGAGCGGCCGCTTGAGCGCGAACGAGCCGACGGCGCCCCACAGCCGGCTCTCCTTGTGCTCGAGCGAGCCCCGGACCGGCCAGAACAGCGCCTTGCCGAGCACCGCCATGAAGAACGGCACGATCGTCACGAGCGCGATCAGCATGACCGCGACGCCGACCGCCACCGCGACCGCCGAGCGGTACAGCGAGAACGTCGACAACCCGATCGACGTGAAGCCGACGAGCACCGCGAGTCCCGCGAACAGCACCGTCTTGCCCGCCGTCCGGTAGGTGCGGAGAATCGCTTCGACCTTGTCGCCGTCCTTCGCCAGCTCCTCCTTGAACCGGCTGATCAGCAGGATGCAGTAGTCCGTCCCGATGCCGAACATGACCGCGACCATGAAGATCTGCGTGAAGTTCGAGAGCGGGAAGTCCGCGTATTCCGCCAGGTACGCCACAACCGCCTGGGCCGCCAGATAGCTGAGCCCGACGGTAAGCAGCGGAATGAGCGGCGCGACGACCGAGCGGAAGACGACGATCAGGATGACGAGGATGAAGACGATCGTGATGAGCTCGGTCTTCTTCACGCCTTCCTCGGAGCTCTGGATCACATCCTCCGCGATGACCCACCCGCCGGTAATGTAGTGTTCCACTTCAACGTCCGCCAGCGCTCCGTACAGCGCGTCCTGCTCTTCCGCCGCCGTCCGGCCGTCGAATTCGACGCCCAGCAGGACGAGCGCGGTCGTCCCGTCTTCGGACAGCATCTTCGCCGCGAGCTCCTCGCTGTCGAACGGCGAGGTAACCGACACGACGCCGAGCGCTTCGCTGTCGTCCTTAAGCCGCTCGACGCCGCCCTTCACCGCTTCGAGATCGGCGTCCGTAAGCCCCGACTCGCGGTGGAACACCAGCACCGTCGAGCTTCCGCTTTCGCCGAGATCGGCGAGCATCTCGTCGGCGATGACGGACGGGTAGCCGTCCGGCACCGTGATTTGCCCGTGCTCCCGCACCAGTTCGGCCAGGTTCGGCGACGTGAGCACGAGGCCCGCCGCCGCGGCCAGCCACAGCGCGAGCACCAGCCAGCGCCATTTTACGATTTGTCTCATATGGTTGCTCTTCCCCTTCCTTCCAGATCCGCAAGCTTTTCGACCAGTTTCTCGTAGGTCTGTACAAATTGCAGCGCTTCGTCGCGGCTGAACTGATTCATGATCGTCGACAGTTGCTCCCGGATCCGCTCGTCGACCGCTTCGGCCAGCTTCCGGCCCGCCTCGGTCAGCGACAGATAGATCACCCGCCGGTCCTTCATGTCCGGCGCGCGTTCGATCAACCGCTTGTCGAACAGCCGCGTCATGATCGCCGTGATCGAGCTTTTGGCCACGCCGAACACATCCGCCAGCTCCGACGAAATCGACCGTCCGTTCATGCGCAGATAGCGGATGACCAGATATTGATCCAGCGTGATGTCCTCGTCGCCGATGCACCTGCGCAGCATGGCGTTCACGCGCCGATGCATGCGGTACGTCGCCTCTTCATACCTCCGGATGATGGCGTCCATCAGGTCCCGGTCCAGCGGTTTCTCGCCGTTCCCGCGCTCCATGTTCCACTCCCCGCCGTTCGTTTTCCGCCATTAGTTCGACTGTCGAATCATTTCACTGTAGAACTATATCACACCGCCGAATGTCCCGTCAAACGACGCGCCCGCCCGCGGCGATGCACGATAGCAAACAGAAAGCCGCGCTCCCCGTGGCGCGGCCGCTCCCCGACCGGCTACCTTCCGCTTTCCCCGGAAGACCGCGGCAACCGGATCGTCACGGTCGTTCCTTCGCCTGTCCGGCTGTCGTAGCGGATGTGCCCGTCGTGCTCCTCGATGATTTTGTGGCTGATCATGAGCCCGAGTCCCGTTCCTTTCTCCTTCGTCGTAAAGAACGGCTCCCCCAGGCGGCGCAGATGATCTTCCGGAATGCCGTCTCCCTGATCGATGATCTGCACGAGCACGTCCTTACCGTCCCGCTCGATCGAGATCACCAGCAGACCGCCGGCCGGCATCGCTTCGATCGCGTTCTTTACAATGTTCATGAACACCTGCTTCAGCTGGTTCTTGTCGCAGCGGACGACGCACGGTTCCGGCGTCGTGTGCTCCTGGATGATGACGTTGTTCAGGATGGCCTGGCTGCTGAGCAGATCGGCGACCTCGTGCACGATCAGGCGGACGTCCTGGTCCTGGTAAACCGAGGCCTGCTGCGGCTTGGTCAGCACAAGCAGCTCGCCGAGGATCATCTCGATCCGGACGAATTCCTGGTCCATGATCTCGTAGTACCGTTCGGCCTGCTCGCCGGTCGCCTTGAGGAGCAGCCTGGAGAAGCCCTTCAGCGACGTCAGCGGGTTGCGGATCTCGTGGGCGATGCCCGCCGCCAGCTGGCCGGCCATCTTCAGCTTCTCCGACGTGCGCAGCAGCTCCGTCGTCCGGTTCTCGATCGTCACGTCCCGCACGATGCCCCCGAGCAGGTATGTACCGCGGCTCCCGTCCGCCATCCATTTCGCGTACGCCTGGATGGTCCGGACGCTGCCGTCCGGCGCGATGATGCGGTATTCGTATTTCAGGTCTTCATCCCCGGCGCCGCGCCCGGTTCGCTCGAGAAAATACGCTTTCAGACCCGGCTTGTCCTCGGGATGCACAATTTGGTTAAAGGCGTCCATGTCGCTTTCGAACTCGGAACGCTTGCGTCCGAACACGGCGTAAACTTCGTCCGACAAATACAGCTCGTTCGTCTCGGGACACCATTCGAAATAGCCGAAACCCGCAACGCGCCGGGCGAGCATCAGATTGGCCCTGATGCGCCGCAGTTCTTCCTCCGCCCGTTTCCGTTCCGTGATGTCGCGGCCGACGGCGACGATCCGCTCGACCGCCCCCTGCTCGTCCCGCTCGATGACGAAGAACGCCCTGAACCAGATGTACCGGCCGTCCCGATGGCGCAACCGGATCTCCCGCGCGCCCCGGTTCGCGCGATACGATTCCGAAACCTCCGCGACATGCCGGATGCGCGGGTTCCCGTCCGGATCGTCCCCCTGCTCCCCGTACAGAAGATGGATGCCGATCCTGGACAGATCCTCGGGCAGAATGAACATCAGGCCCGACTGGCCCGTCACCTCTTCCGGACGGTATCCGAGCACGCGCTCGACCGAAGGCGATATGTATTCGACGGTCATGTCCGAATGCAGACTGACGTAGATGTCGTCCGATTGCCGGATGAGCGGAGCGAACAGATCGCCCGTCATGCGGCAGCCATAATCCGGTTGCTTCTGTTTCCGCATCGCTGCACGCTCCAGTTCCACCGTTTTCACTCCGCGCCCGCCAATGCTTCCTGCCGCCCGCTGCGCACGAGGCTGCTGTAGACGCCGGAAATCGCCATTAATTCCTCATGCGTCCCCTGCTCGATGATGCGGCCCCTGTCCAGCACCAGTATGCGGTCGGCGCGCCGGACCGTGTTCAGCCGGTGCGCGATGACGATGCTCGTTCGCCCGGCCATCAGCCGATACAGAGCTTCCTGGATATGCAATTCCGTAATCGTGTCGATGCTGCTCGTCGCCTCGTCAAGCACGAGGATCGCCGGATCGGCCAGAATCATGCGCGCGATGGCGAGCAGCTGGCGCTGGCCCTGGCTGATGCCGCTGCCATTCTGCCGCAGCACCGTATCGTAGCCTTGCGGCAGCTTCATGATGAACCGGTGCGCGTTCGCTTCCCGCGCCGCCCGCTCGACTTCCTCGTCCGTCGCGTCGAGCCGCCCGTACCGGATGTTCTCCCGGATCGTTCCCTCGAACAGGAAGACGTCCTGGGGCACGAACCCCATGGATTGCCGGAGCGACTGGCGCGTGATGCCGCGAATGTCACGGCCGTCGATCAGGATTCGGCCGCCGTCCGGATCATAGAAACGCGCGAGCAGCTGGACGATCGTCGTCTTGCCCGCTCCGGTCGGCCCGACCAGGGCGATCATCTCGCCCGCGCCCGCGCGGAACGATACGCCTTCGATCGTCGGCACACCCGGCTCGTAGGCGAATGAGACATTGTCGAAAACGATCTCCCCCTTGACCTTGCCGATCGGCCTTGCGCCGCGTTCATCCGCCGTCTCCTCCTGCTCGTCGATCACCTCGAACACGCGTTCCGCGCCGGCAACAGCCGACAGGAACGTGTTGAACTGGTTCGCAAGGTCGTTCAGCGGGCGGGTGAACTGCCGCGCGTACTCGGCGAACGTCACGATGACGCCCACCGAGACGATTCCCTTCAGCGTGAGCAGCCCGCCCGCGCCGGCGACGACGGCGAAGCTCATGTTGTTCAACATGTTCATCAGCTTCGGTATGAAACCGGAATAGACCTGGGCCCAGTAGGCGGATTCCCGAAGCCGGGCGTTCTTCTCCATGAAATCGTCAATGACGGCGCGCTCGCGCGAGAAACTTTTCACGATGCGCTGGCCGGACAGCGTCTCCTCGACGAAGCCGTTGAGCGCGCCCGTGTTGCGCTGCGTCTCCTTGAAATAGCGGCCGGTGCGGCTTGTGATCCACCGCATGCCCGCGAACATGACCGGCACGATCGTCAGCGTGATCAGCGTCATGATCGGGCTGAGCCAGATCATGAGCCCGAGCATGCCCGCGAACGTGAGCAGGCTGGAGATCAGCTGGATGAACGAGCTGTTCAGCGTCTGGCTCACGTTCTCGATGTCGCTCGTCATGCGGCTCATCAGCTCGCCGTGCTGCCGCTTCGTGAAGTACGCGATCGGCAGCCGGTGGAGCGCGTCGAACAGATCGGACCGGAGCCTGGCGACGGTGCGCTGCGCGACGCCGATCATCCAGAAGTTCTGCAGCCATCCGGCCGCGCCCTGCGCGACGTAGACCGCGCCGAGCACGAGAATCAGCGCGGCCAGCCCTTCGTAATCGCCCGGCACGAAATAATCGTCGATCGCCCGGCCCAGGAGATACGGACCGAGCAGCCCGAGCGTCGAGCTGATCGCCGTCATGAAGAAAATGGCGACGAGCAGCCGCTTGTGCGCGGCCAGATACGACCAGATGCGGAGCAGGGTCGGCATCCACTGCTTCGGCCGCTGCCCGCGTCTGCCGCCCCGGTCAGCCATGGCTCGCCGCCTCCTCTCCGTGCTGCGAGCGGATGATGCGCGCGTACAGCGGCGACGTCCGCAGCAGCTCCTCGTGCGTGCCGAACGCGTGAAGCCGCCCGTCCTCGAGGATGAGGATCACATCCGCCCGCAAGGCCGCGGATATCTTCTGCGTGACGAGCAGAATCGTGCACCGGTATGCTTTCAGCGCGTCGAGCAGCGCCGCTTCCGTCTTCGCGTCAAGGGCGCTCGTGCTGTCGTCGAGCAGCAGCACCCGGGGTTTGCGGATGAGCGCCCGCGCCACCGACAGCCGCTGCTTCTGGCCGCCGGACAGGTTGACGCCCTTCTGCCCGAGCACCGTCTCGTACTGCTCCGGCAGCCGCATGATCGTCTCGTGGATCTGCGCGGCCCGCGCCGCCTCCACGATCTCCTCCCGCCCGGCGTCCTCCTTGCCCCAGAGCAGATTCTCCCGCACCGTTCCGGAAAAAAGCACCGCCTCCTGCGGGGCATAACCGATCTGTGCGCGCAGCCATTCCGGATCGCAGGCGCGCACATCGCGCCCGTCGATCCGGACAACGCCCTCGTCGGGATCGAACAGCCGCGGAATGAGCTGGATGAGCGACGACTTGCCGGAGCCGGTCGCGCCGAGAATGGCCGCCATCTGCCCCGGCCGGATGGTGAACGTGAGCCGCTCGAGCGCCGGATCGTTCATGCCCGGGTAGCGGAACGTGACGTTCTCGAACGCGATCTCCGCGCCCGCGTCCGGTTCCGGGGCGCGCGCGGCCCGAGCCGCGTTCGCGCCGGAACCCGCGGCGGGACCCGGCGCCGCTCCGCGTTCCGCTTCGGGCGCGTCCGCGCCAACCGCCGTCTCCCGCTCTTCCGTCCTCAGCACCTCAGAGATCCGGCCCGCGGACGCCTTCGCACGGGCCAGGCTCGTCACGATCCAGGACAGCATCGAGAACGCCGCCATGATGCGCATCGCGTAGTTGAGGACGGCGACGATCTCGCCCACCTCCGCGCGTCCGCCCCGCACCTCCGCGCCGCCGAACCAGAGCAGCAGCAGAATGCTCACGTTCATGACCATGAGCAGCGCCGGCACCGTCAGCTCGACGACCCGGATCGCGGAGATCGTGCGGTTCATCAGATCCTCGTTCGCCTGCGTGAACCGCTCCCGCTCGCGGGCGTAGCGCACCATCGCCTTGATGAGCCGCATGCCGAGCAGATTTTCGCGGAGCAGCCCGTTCGTCCGGTCCAGCCGGGCCTGCACCGAGCGGAACAGCCTGAAGCCACGGTTCATCATCCAGACGAGCACGACAAGCAGCACGGGCGAAATCAGGAGCAGGATGAGCCCGAGCCGGACGTTGATCGTCAGCGCCATGACGAGGCCGCCGATCATGATGAGCGGCGCGCGCAGCATGACGCGCAGGCTCATGAACACCGCGTTCTGCACCTGGGTGACGTCGCTCGTCATCCGGGTCATCAGCGTCGCGGCGGAGAAGCGGTTGAACACGGCAAAAGGAAAAGCCTGCACCCGCTCGTACATCCCGGCGCGCACGTCATGGGCGAACCCCTGGCTCACATGCGCGGCGAAATAGCTGTTCACGATGCCGGCGGCAAAGCCGAGCAGCGCCAGCAGCGTCATCCAGAGGCCGATCCGGAGCACCGCGCCGGTGTCCCGGACCAGAATGCCCTCGTCGATGATGCGGGCCATCAGCACCGGGTGCCACAGTTCGACGACGAGCTCCACGAGCATCAGGACGAGGGCGATGGCCGCGGCCAGACGGTAAGGTTTCAAGTATCGCAGCAGATGCACAACCGCACCCCTCCTCCTTCAGCTTGCGCGCCGCCGACCGCGCCGGCCGCTCCCTACAGCTCGATCGATTCGCCGGGAGCAAGCGGGAGTCCTTCGATGCCGGCGGCCTTGAGCCGCTCCGCGAACGCCTTCCCGTCCTGCGCGATGAGCGGGAACGTGTTGTAGTGAATCGGCACGACCCGCTTCGCGCGCAGCCATTCCGCGGCCGTCAGCGCGTCGTCGGGCCCCATCGTGAAATTGTCGCCGATCGGCAGGAACGCGAGATCGATCGCGTTCCGCTCCCCGATGATCTTCATGTCGCCGTACAGCGCCGTGTCGCCCGCATGGTAGATCGTGCGCCCTTCCGCGGTCAGCAGCATGCCCGACGGCATCCCCGTGTAGACGAAAGTCTGCTCGCCCGGCGGCTGATAGGCCGAGCCGTGGAACGCGGGCGTCAGCTTCACCTTGCCGAAATCGAACGTCCACGAGCCGCCGATATGCATCGGATGGTTCTTGCAGCCTTGCCAACCGGCGTAGACGGCCAGCTCGTTCGGCGCGATGACGACCGCGTCGCAGCGCTTCGCGATCTCGAAGGCGTCGCCCACATGATCGTTGTGCCCGTGCGTGAGCAGCACGTAGTCCGCCTGGATATCGCTTGCGGCAACCGGCGCAGACGGATTGCCGGTAAGGAACGGATCGAAGATGAGCTTCCGGCCGTTCGTCTCGACCAGAACACAGCTGTGGCCGTAATAGGTCAGCTTCATGTTACCCACCTCTGCCCTTCAAAAATTTGTCACCGATAATTCCATTATCCGAAAATCGCGCCCGAATGTCCATGCTTGAAACGTTTTCACGCAAGTTGACACCGGCAGTCGCCGGGGCTACGATGATAAACAAACGAAGGCGCGGCCGGCCGCGGGAACGTCGGCGCGCCGATGACGAGAGGGGGAGTCCCCGTTGACCGACGCGCATGTACGGATTGCCGCCATGCCGAAGATCGATCTCCATCTCCATCTGGACGGCTGCGTCCGGCCGGAGACGCTGATCCGGCTGGCCCGCGAGCGGAAGCGCGCGCTTCCGGAGACGGACCCGGAGCGCCTGCGGCCCTGGATGCGGGTCGCGCCCGACAACGCGAATCTGACCGAGTATCTGACGAAGTTCGATTTCGTCCTTCCCCATCTGCAGGACCGGGAAGCGCTCGAACTCGTCGCCTTCGAATGCGTGAAGCAATCGGCGGACAGCGGCGCCGTTCATGTCGAGGTGCGCTTCGCCCCGATGCTGCACACCCGGGAAGGGCTGACGGCGGACGACGCGATTCGCGCCGTCGCCCGCGGCCTGGCGCGCGGCGAGGCCGAATGCGGCATATCGGCGCGCGCGATCGTCATCTGCATGCGCCACCATGACGAGGCGACGAACCTGCGGACCATCGAAGCCGCGGCCCGCTTCGCCGGGCAAGGCGTCGCCGCCGTCGACCTCGCCGGCGACGAGTCGCGCTGGCCGACGTCCGCCTTCCGGCGGGTGTTCGAGGCGGCCGCCGCGCTCGGACTGCAGGCCACGATCCACGCCGGCGAGGCGGACGGCCCGGAGAGCGTCCGTGAAGCCGTCGAGCGGCTCGGCGCGGTCCGGATCGGCCACGGCGTCCGCGCGCAGGAAGATCCCGACGTGCTTGCGATGCTCCGGGAGCGCCGGATTCCGCTCGAAATGTGCCCCACCAGCAACATCCAGACGCGGGCGGTGTCCGGGTGGGACGCCTACCCGCTTCGCCGCTACGCCGCGGACGGGCTCATCGTGACGGCGAACACCGACAATCCGACGGTGTCGGGGACGATGATCGCGGAGGAATACCTGCTGCTCCACGACAAGCTGGGCATGACGCCGCGGGAGATCGCGGCGCTCATCCTGAACGCGGCCGACGCGGCTTTCCTCGAACCGGAGGCGAAGACGGCGCTGAAGGCGCGGGTGCGGTCCGCGCTCGCCTCCCTCGGGCTGGCCCCGGATGTTCCGGATTCCCGGGCGTAACCGGTTCGCGCCCATGTAAAAAAGCGCCCGACGCGTCGCTTCGCATCGGGCCAAGGCAATAAGACGGATATGGAAAAAGGAGCTGAAAGCATAACCATGAAACCCCAGGTGCTGGATGTCGGCAACGTGCTGCTCAGCGACCTGGGCGCGTTCTGGCGCGCGCTGGCCGATCTGGCCGGCGCGCCCGTCCTGTTCGTCGACGACTGCCCGGACAATCTGCGGGCGGCCCAATCGTTCGGCTGGCACACGCTGCTCGCCGACGGGGACGGCCGCTGGACGCGGATGGTCGAGCCCCTGCTTCGACAGCCCGGCTGACCTTACTCCTTCACGCTGCCCAGCGCCACGCCTTCAATAATATACCGCGACAGCAGGAAGTACACAATGAACAGCGGAATCGCCGTAAGCGAAAGACCGAGATAGATCGATCCGTACTCCGTCTTGTAGATGTCTCCCCTCAGCAGGTTGACCATGATCGGCAGCGTATACTTCTCCTTCTGCGTCAGCAGAATGAGCGGCATGAACAGGTTGTTCCAGCTGCCGACGAAGACGAAGATCGCCTGCGTCGCCACCGCCGGCATCATGATCGGCAGGATGATCCGGTTGAACGTCGCGAATTCGCCGGAACCGTCCACCCGCGCCGACTCCACGATTTCGAACGACAGCGCGCCGAGCAGATACTGCCGCATGAAGAACACGATGGCCGGCGACGCGATCGCGGGCAGGATCAGCGGCAGATGGTTGTTCGTCCAGCCGAGCTGATACATGAACTGATAGAAGCCGACCGCGCTGGCCTGGGCCGGAATCAGCATGATCAGCACGATGAACGTGAAGAACGGCTGCCGGAATTTCCAGTGATACACCACGAGCGCGTACGCGGTCAAGGCCGAGAAATAGACCGCGCAGAGCGTCGTGCCCGCGGAAATGATGAACGAGTTCATGAACCCGGTGATCGGGTCGAAGCTCTTGCCCAGCAGCACTTCCAGATTGCGCATCAGGTAGCCCGACGGCAGCAGCGACAACCCGGCCTGGATCTGCGGCGTCGAGCGCGTGGCGTTGACGAACATGATCCAGAACGGCATGATGCTCATCAGCGCCAGGAATACGCAGACGATGTAGACGAACGTCCTGTTCAGCTTCAGGGCGAAGGTGTTGTTCTTCTTCGTCGCATTATACATGGGTTACGCCCCCTTGTGCCCGTGCCGCCGCTTTCCGGATCCGCTTCTCTTCCTTCCTGACGCGCGCCGCGTCGCGGTCGCGCAGCATGTAAAACAGCACCGCCGACAGGATGGCCGCGATCAGGAACAGGATCATGCTGGCCGCGGCTGCGCGGTTGTACAGATACTGGCCCTTGAACGCCTGCGCGTAGATGAACATCGACGCGGTGTAGGTGGAGTTGTCCGGTCCGCCGCTCTGGAACAGTTGGGGAATGTCGAACATTTGCAGACCGCCGATCATCGACGTGATCAGGATATACAGCATGATCGTCCGGATGCCCGGCAGCGTGATCCTCGTGAACTGCTGCCAGCCGTTCGCGCCGTCGATGGCCGCGGCTTCATACAGCGCAGGGTTGATGCCCATGACGCCGGCGATCAGGATCAGCATCGTATGGCCGTACCACATCCAGTACTGGATAAACGACACGATGCCCCGCGCCGTCCACTTGTCCAGCAGGAAGTTGATCGGCTCGCTCGACCATCCGAGCATTTGGTACAAGCTGTTGACGGGTCCGATCGGATAGGCGAACAGCGAGCTGAACAGCACGGCGATCGTACCTGCCGTGATGACGTTGGGCATGTAGAACAGAATTTTGAACGCGCCTTGCCCCCGGATGTTGAGCCGCTTGTTCGTCAGCCAGGCGGTGAGCAGAAGCGCGATCCCCAGCTGGGGTATGAAGTTGCAAATCCAGATGATGGCGGTGTTCACGAGCGATTTGCGAAACAGCTCGTTCTCAAACAGCAGGTTTTGGAAATTCTCAAACGGGTTGTCCAGAATGTTGACTTCCTTCGGGACAACGCCCTTCATGTCGGTGAATCCGATGAATGCCGTGTAGAGGATCGGATACAGCGAGAAGACCAGGAACGCCAATACAAAGGGAAGGCAGAAGATATAGCCGTACCTGGAATAGCTGATCGTTCGCCGGCGCAAAGGCAATCACCCCCCAACGATGTAAAGGGGGCGGGGGTTGCCCGCCCGCCCCGATATGGCGCCCTTATCAGTTGTCGATGCCGAGTTCGTCCTTGACCGTGCTCTTGAAGTCGGCAATCGCCTGGTCGCGGCTCTTGTTGCCGGCGGTGTACTCGCGAACCTGAGCCCGCCAGATGTCGTTGATCGACTGGTCGTACTGCGTCAGGTTCTTGCCGGTTGCGAACTTGTTGGCCGACACGAACACGTCGAACATGTTTTGTCCGCCGAGGAAGTCGAGTTCGCCGTTCGACTTCGCCATGACGACGGAGGATGCGACCGTGTCCTTCGTGCCTTGCTCGCCGTCGACCATCGTGCCGTTCGCCCAGAAGTATTGCAGGCCTTGTTCGGACGCGTCCAGCGTCACCCAGTGGATGAAGTCGGCGACCGCCTTCTTCTTCGCTTCGTCCTGCAGCACGTTCTTGTTGGCGAGCAGCCAGGTGCCGCCCCAGAAGAACCCGATCGGCGGTTCGGTGATGGCCCAGTCGCCGGCGGTGTCGGGCGCATGCTGGCCGATGACGTAGTTGATGAGCCATGCCGGACCGAAGAAGCCGAACACCGGTTTCGGACCCGTGCCCTTCATGTCGGCGTACCAGGCTTCCGTCCAGTCTTGCGTGTCATTGTGGTAGCCGTTGTCCTTCAGACGCTTCGACAGGTCGAGGAATTCTTCGCGTTTCGGGTCGATGTACAGCTTGCCGTCGACGATCCAGCCCTTGTCGGAGCTGTTCTCGATCGCGTGCCAGATGTCGCCGTCGCCGGAGACGATCGCATAGCCTTTCTGCTTCAGCTTCTCGGCAGCCGCGAAGAACTTGTCCCAGCCCGGACCGATTTCGTTCTTGATGGTGTTCGGGTCGTCCGTGCCGAACGTGTCCTTCGCGAGCGAGCGGCGGTAGATGAACGCGCCGCCGGTTGCCTGATAGCCGAGCGCCTTCAGCTCGCCGTCCTTCGAGCCGATGTCGATCGTGTACTCGGCGATGCCGGCTTCTTGCACCATTTGGTCGGTCAGACCGAGGTCGGCATACGAAGCCGCGAAGTCGGACATGTCGCCTTGCGTGTACTTCAGGACGAACGCCGCTTCGGCCGCGTAGAGGTCCGGAGCGTCCTTGCCGCCGGCTGCCAGAGCCTGGTCAAGCGCCGGTTGGTAAGCGTTGTCCGTGGTGGAGATGATCGTCGAGTTGAACTCGACGTTCCGGTCGGGGAACAGCTGCTTGTACTTCTCGGTCATTTTCGGAATTTCGTCCGTGAAGGACCACAGGTTGAGCGTGACCTTCTCGCCCGAGCCCGAGCCGCCCGACGACGAGCTGCTGCTGCTCGACGAGCTGCTGCTGCTCGACGAGCTGCTGCTGCTCGACGAGCTGCTGCTGGACGAGCTGGAGTCGGAATTGTTGTTTTTGTTGCCCCCTCCGCACGCCGCAAGCAACGATGCGAGCATGATGATCGCGGTGATCAGTGCCAGCGTTCTCTTCATTTCTTCTTTTCTTCCTCCCTTTTCAATGCACATTTTTCTGAAATGTACATTTCATGTAAACGCAATCACCATTATAGAACCAACTCTATCAACGGATAAGGATACGGTCTTTGGGTATCTTCCATCTTTTTTTGGGTCTGTCATCCATCCCCGGGCAATGCAAAACCCCCCGGTCCCGCTTCACGCGGTCCCGGGGGGTTCCCCTCGAATCCGGATTCATGTCGATTGTCCGGCGCCCGCCGCCGTCTCAGCGGTCCGCGCCTCGCCCTGCTGCAGCTTATACATCTGATAATACTTGCCGCGCTTCGCCATCAGCGATTCGTGGTCCCCGCGCTCGACGATGACGCCGCGGTCGAGCACGAGGATGAGGTCGGCGTTCCGGATCGTGGACAGCCGGTGCGCGACGATGAACGTCGTGCGGCCTTTTTTCACCACTTCGAGCGCGTCCTGGATGATCGCTTCCGTCTCCGTGTCGATGTTGCTCGTCGCCTCGTCCAGGATGAGGATCGCCGGATCGAACGCCAGCGCGCGGGCGAACGAGATGAGCTGGCGCTGGCCGGCCGACAGCGTGCTGCCCTTCTCCAGCACCGGCTCGTCGATGCCGCGCGGCAGGTGCTTCAGCACCCGGTCGCCGGCGACCTCGGCCAGCGCCCGCGCGGCCGCCTCCCGCGTGATCCGGGGATCGCCCATCGTGATGTTCGACTCGACCGTGCCCGTGAACAGGAACGGGTCCTGCAGCACGATGCCCATGTGCTCCCGGAGCGCCTGGCGCGGGATATCCCGCGTGTCGACGCCGTCGATCGTGACGCTGCCGCGGTCAGGATCATAGAAGCGGAAGAGCAGGTTGATGATCGAGCTTTTGCCCGATCCGGTATGGCCGACGAGCGCGACCGTCTGCCCCCGCTTCGCCTCGAACGAGACGCCCTTCAGCACCGGTTCGCCTTCCTTGTACGAGAACCAGACATCGCGGAACGCGACATCGCCCTTGTAGCGAGGAATCCGCGCGTCCGACACGTCCTCTCCCGGCTCGTCGAGCAGGACGAACACCCGCTCCGCCGAGACGAGCGCCGTCTCCAGGTTCGGCAGCTGGTTCACGATATTCACGATCGGGTCGAACAGCCTGTTCAGGTAGTCGACGAACGCGTACAGCACGCCGAGCGACACGACCGCCTCCGGCCCGGACAGCCGCTCCGCGCCGAAATACCAGATCACGGCCACGTAGGCGAGGTTCCGGATGACGCTGACCAGATTCCAGCTGGTCAGCGAGTTCAGATTCAGCAGCTTGTTCTTGTAGACGAAGCTCCGGTGGTTGTAGACCTCGAATTCCTCTTCGACCTTCTTCTCGCGCCGGAACGCCCGGATGACGGCCATCCCCTGGATCGCCTCGTTGATCCGGCCGTTGATCTCGCTCAGCGTCGCGCGGATCACGCGGTTGTAGCGCCGCGCGAACCGGCCGTAGAGCCAGATCCACAGCGCGAGGATCGGCACGATGATCAGGCAGATCGCCGCGAGCCGCGCGTCGAGCAGGAACATCGCGCCGAGGATGCCGACCATGTTGACGCCGCCGGTGAAAAAGTTCGCCAGCACCGTCACGTACAGTTCGCGGATCGCCTCCGTGTCGTTCGTGATGCGGGAGACGACCTTGCCGGCCGGCAGATTGTCGAAGAAGCGGACCGCGAGCCGGTTCACCTGCGCGAACACGTCATTGCGCATCCGGAGGATGATCCGGTTCGCCGCCGCCTGCAGCCAGTAGCGCTGCCCGTACGCGAAGAACGCCGAGACCACCGTCAGGCCGAAATAGAACAGGCAAAGCCGGATCATCCCGTCCACTTCGGGACGGAAGAAACGGAAGATCTCGTTCGCGCCGATCCGCTCCGCCGGATAGACGGCCGTCCGTCCGCCGGCCTCGATCGCGACCGCGCCGTCGCCGCTCGCCGCGCGCGAACCGTCGAACGCGACCGGCTGCGGGATGAAATAATAGTCCCGTCCGATCTGCAGGATGCGGACCTCGCCGCCCCGCTCCTCGCCCGGCGCGAAATGGTCCGCCCGCTTGTACAGCCGGCCGCCGTGCTCGACCGTGAAGGCGTCCTTCGCGGACGCTTCGTACCACGGCTGCTCGATGCCCGAGATGTGCACGTCAATCAGCCGTTTCGCCACGAACGGGCCGGCCAGGTTGGTGCCGACGGACACCGCCAGCATGACGATCGCGAGCAGCAGTTGCCACTTGTGCAGCATCGCGTAGCGGAACAGCCGCCTGACCGTCTCGCGCTTGCCGGCCGTCCCCCGGTCTATGTCCAGATCCTGCCCGAAAATCTCTTCCGTGCTCAACCGTGTTCACCCGCTTCCATTCCGGCGGCTTCCTCCATTTGCTGCCGTTCGTATTGCTCCCGGTACCAGCCGCCGAGCTTGATCAGCTCCTCGTGCGTGCCTTCCTCGACGATCCGGCCGTCGTCGAGCACGACGATCCAATCCGCGTGCTGGACGGCCGACAGCCGGTGCGTGACGATGATCGTCGTCTTGCCATGCCGCTCGCGCCGGATGTTCGCGATGATCTCCGCCTCCGTCCGCGCGTCGACCGCGGACAGCGCGTCGTCGAGCATCAGAATCTCCGGGTCCCGGACGAGCGCCCGCGCGATCGCGACGCGCTGCTTCTGCCCGCCCGACAGCGCGACGCCCCGCTCGCCGACGAGCGTGTTCAGGCCGTCCGGCAGGAATTCCAGATCCTTCTTGAAGGCGGACGCCTCGATCGCGCGCCACAGCTCCTCCTCGCCCGCGTCGTCGCGCGCGAACAGGATGTTCTCCCGCACCGTGCGCGAGAACAGGAACTGCTCCTGCGGCACGTAGCCGAACCACGACTTGAGCCGGTCGGTCGGGATCCGCTCGATCGGCACGCCGCCGATCGTGATCTCGCCTTCGCCCGACGGGTATTCGCGCAGGAGCTGCCGGATCAGCGTCGTCTTGCCGGCTCCGGTCCGGCCGACGACGCCCAGCGTGCCGCCGCGCGGCAGCGTGAGCGAGACGTTCCGCAGGTTGTCGACCGGCGATCCCGGGTAGCGGAACGTCACGTTCCGGAACACGATGTCGCCCGGCGTCTCCGGCGAGTCCGCGGCGTCGCTGCCGTCCGCCGCGTTCGGCACGTCCGGCACGTCCGGCTTGTAGTTCAGCGTCTCGTTCACCCGGTCGAGCGAGGCGTTGCCGCGCTGCATCACATTAATCAGCTCGCCGACCGCGAACATCGGCCAGATCAGCATCCCGAGATAGACGTTGAAGGTGACGAGCCCGCCGATCGTCAGCTCGTTGTGGAAGACGAGCCAGGCGCCGTAGCCGAGCCCGATCAGGTAGCTCGCGCCCACGAAGATGCGCACCGTCGGCTCGAACAGCGCTTCGATCCGCACGACGCTCAGGTTTTTGCGATAGACGTCCTCCGTGACCTCGGCGAACCGGCGCTCCGCCGCCCGCTCCTGCACATACGCGCGGATGACGCGGACGCCCGAAATCGTCTCGAGCACGCTCTCGTTCATGTCGCCGAACGCGTCCTGCGCCTTGATGAACCGCTCGTGGATCCAGCCGCCGTATTTGCTCGCGAGAATCGCCATGATCGGCAGCGGCAGCACCGCCATGATGGTCAGCTTCCACGAGACGAACACGGTCATCATGACAAGCAGGAGCGCCATCCACAGCGTCGAGTCCATCAGCGTCAGCATGCCGAAGCCGGCCGTCACGCTGACCGCGTTCAGGTCGTTCGTCGCGCGCGCCATCAGGTCGCCCGTCCGGTTTTTGTTGAAGAACGCGGGGGTCATTTTCAGAAAATGCCGCATCAGCCGCGAACGGAGCATCCGCTCCACGACGAACGAGCCGCCGAACAGATTATAGTGCCAGATATAGGATATGATATAGGCGACGACCGTCAGGACGAGCAGCGTGACGAGCGTGAGCGTCAGGCTCCGCCAGGTCATCGTGCCCTGGTAGATGGCGTCGATCGCGTCGCCGACCATCATCGGCGGCACCACTTCGACGAGGCCGCTCGCGAACAGCAGCGGCAGGGCGATGAGATACCGTTTCCGCTCCAGCCTGAAGAACCAACCGAGTTTGCGAAGCACCGCCAGCATTCTGTCTCTCCTCTCTTCTCCGAAAAAAGCAAAACGCACACCGCAAAAGCCGCGATGTGCTCCCAATGATCCCGATATGGGTACACGCCGCGCCCCTTCCCGCGGCATGCGTCTCTCAACGCCTCATGCGCCGGAACGCCGATCTCGGGAATCCCGATATCGGGCAGACGCCGGGATGAAGCGGCCGCGGGCAATATGAACATGGCCTCCAGATGGCGCAAGGAGGATATGGTCCATCCGATTGCCGTTCTTCATTGCCCGCAGCTCCTTTCCGTGCCGTCGTGTCGTCTTTAAGTCGTACAGTATCATGCCGTTCAACGAATTGTCAACGGATTAGAATTCCTATGATCATCTTCTGCCAATGGCGCTTGACTCGGTCGCGCGATCAGCCGGCCCGCGCCTCATACCCGGACATCCAGGTTGGAGCCGATGAGCTGCGCCGCCGGCACCGGCGCCGGCTTCCTGCCCGGATCCGCGTCTCCGGGCGGCACCCCTTCGACGGCGATTCCCTTGAATTTCGTGTAGCTGGCGATGACGATGCGATGCGCGCCGCGCGCGCGCCCGGTTTCCTTCGCGCCTTCTTCCTGTTCCGATGGGGCGGCGCCGGCTTTCCCGGCTTGTCCTCCGTGCGCGGCGCGAGCCGATTCGGGATCGTCGGCGGCTTGCGCCGTCTCCCTGTGCGCGTGCGATCCCGACGCTGCCGCCTGACCGTTCCTTTCCCCGGCCGGGTGCGCGCCCATGTGCCCGGATGTCAACCGCGAGCTGGCTTCCATCCCAAGCGACCTCCTTCCTTGTTCGGCAGCTGGCTGGCATCCGGCGCGGTCCGAGGTCCGTCCGACTTTCCGTCGGAACCGGCGCTTCCCGCCGCCGATTAGCCCCTCTAGCTTTGCGTCCTTGCGCTTTCGCGCAGGTTGCCTTGAATCACAAGTAGGACTTGCGTACCTCAAGTATAGGAAACGTTTACTAATCCGTCAACGAAAATCTCCGGTTTGGCTCCAGCTTTTCCAGCGTCATGCAAGAATGCATGATCTATTAAGTATGTTCGGACCGCGCCGTCATCCGGCTCAGGCCAGCAGCAGTCTCAGCCGCTCCGCGAGGAAGGTCCGGAACTTCGGATCGAGCAGCGCCTCGCGCGCGTGGGCGGGCGTCAGGCAGCATACCCTGCCCGCTCCGAAGGCGTGCTCCCAGCCGGCGAGCGATTCGCCGGCCGCCGAGCGGGACCGGAGGAACACGTTCGTCCTCGCCTCGTCCACCTCGACAAAATAGTGCTCGTCGAACAGCGTCATCACCTCCGCCCCGTCCGAAGCGCGCACATACGTCACGTCGTTCATCTCCGGATGGTGCAGGAACCGGCCGCGGAGCATGTCCGTGTAGGCGCCGTCCCGGTCGTAGCCGGCCATCCCCGTGTGCCAGGCCAGCCAACGGCCGCCGCCCTTCACATAGTCGATGATCGCATCTTCCGTTTCGGGCAGCATCCAAGGGTCAAAAGGCTCGTCCGGCGCGTTCAGCGGATTCTGCTTGAACAGCACCGCCGCGTCCGGCCGCTCCTTCAGCCGCCCCGCGAGCTCCCCGTGCTCCGCAAACGCGAGCGCGATGCCGCCGGCCTCCTCCGCCGCCTTCTCCAGCGCTTCCCGGATCATGTCTCCCGCGTGCCAATAATCGCCGACCAGGGCGATGACGTTCTTCATGCGCCGCATCCTCCTCTCATTCGGCCCGCTCCGTCCGCGTCACCACGGCAGCGGCTTGCCCGTGTAATCCGTGTACGACGGCAGCGGCCCGATCTCCTGCGGCGCGAGCACCTGCGCGATGATGCCCTTCGCCGCGTCGATCGCTTCGACCGTCGCCTTGTCGTTGAACCGGCCCGACATCCAGGAGCGCACCCAGCCCGGATGGAAGCACATCACCTTGATGCCGTACGCTTGCAGGTGGTTCTGCAGAATCGCCGACTGCATGTTGAGCGCCGCCTTCGTCATGCAGTAGCCGTACTCGCGCTTCCGCCAGTTGTCCGCGATGCTTCCGGCCTCGGACGAGATGTTGACGAGCCGCTTCCCCTCGCCGTTCACGAGCAGGTGAATGACGGAGTTCGTCACCCGCAGCGCGCCGAGCGTGTTGACGTTGTACATGTTCAGCATGTCGTCGAAATACAGATCGCCGAACACGTCCTCCGAGCGATCCCGGTGAATCGCGGCGTTGTTGATCAGGATGTCGAGGCGGTCCGTCTCCGCCTTCACGATGTTCGCGGCCCGCCGCACCGACGTGTCGCTGCCGATGTCGAGCGGCAGAACGCGCAGCTTCGGCTCCCGCTCCGCCAGCTCGCCGAGCTCGGGCCAATCCGGCATGAAGCTTCCCGCGAACACGCGGTACCCTTCGGCCAGCAGCACCTTCGCCAGCGCGAGGCCGAGCCCGCGGTCGCAGCCCGTCACGTATGCCGTCTTTTCCATCTCATTGCCCGCCTCCCAGTTGTGACATGATCCGGATTAATTCCTCGCCGCGCCGGGATTCTGGAGAAACCGCCGGCGGTACTCGCGGGGCGTCACGCCTTCGCTCTTCACGAAGCACGCGGTGAAATAGGCGGCCTGCTGGAAGCCGACCTCCTGCGCGATCTGGCCGACCGGCAGATCGGTCTGGAGCAACAGCAGCTTCGCCTGGTCGAGCCGGTAATGCAGCAGATACTCCATCGGCGAGCAGCCGAACTGCCGCTTCATGCAGCGCGCGATGTAAACCGGGTGAAAGTTGAGCGCCTCGCCGAGCTCCTTCGCCGTGATCCGCTCGCGGTAGTGCTTGCGCAGCCAGGACGCGGCCTGATCGGCCACCATGGCCCCCGGGCGCGGCGCGCGGGCGTCGGCGCCGGCGGCGAGCATCATCAGCGCCTGCTGGAACAGGAGCTGCTGCTCCCAGCGCACCCAGTGCAGGTGGGAGTCGCGCTCGAGCGCGACGAGCTGCCGCAGCACCTCGTACATCTTCGCCGGCTGGACGAGGCGGCTGAACTGCGGCACGCGGATCCGGAACGTCTGCATCCGGAACGTCCGGCCCGGCTTCGGCGCGTCGTCCGCTCCGATCCCGGCCTCTTCCGCTTCGCCGTCCGCCATCCGCCACGAGCCCGCCGTATGGAAGTGCAGCCAGTACGAGACCGTCTTCTCCGTGCATCCGGCGATCGGATAATGGTGCAGATCCGGCCGCAGGATGAGGGCGCAGCCTTCCGACACTTCGTATTGCCGGTCTTCCTCCCCGATATACAGGCACCCCTGGGCGACGACGATCAGGTCGAACTCGCCGATCGCGTAACGTTCGGGATGCTTCCGGCCGGGACCGGCCACGCTGTAGCCCGCGCGGATGTAGTGGGGAAGCGGAAGCGCGGTGAATTCGATCGTCGGCATGGCGTACGGGACTCCTTTCCGATCAGGTTGAATCCGTGATAATAAAAGTTGTCCGCCTGATACTTCCCGACCCGCTGACCGCCTATAATCAGAGCAAAACCGGAATGTACGCGCTTTCTTAAAATGGCGGCCGCCGGTTGGGAGAGCGACAATCGGGCGCTGGACTTGCCCGCGTCTGCCCCCATTATCGCACGCATTCGGGATCTGTGGGAAGGAGCGATCGCATGTTGGCCCATGACATCTGCACCATCGCCGTCAACCAGATCGGCTACCCCGCGCGGGCGGCGAAGATCGCCTGCTTCACGAAGGCGGGGGAATTCCGCGTCGTCGACGCCGCGACCGGCGAGACCGTCTTCACCGGGCGCACGGGCGGGCTCGCGGACGATCCGAACAGCGGCGTCCGCGTGGCGCAAGGCGACTTCACGGCGCTCTCCGCGCCCGGCCGGTACCGGATCGAGATGGACGGCGAGCGCTCGGCCGAGTTCGAAGTGTCCGAACGTCCGTACGACGCGTTGCATCGCGGCCTGCTCAAGGCGTTCTACTATTTCCGCTGCGGCATGGACCTCGATCCGGGGTTCGCCGGACGGTGGGCGCACGGCGCCTGCCACCTGTCGCCCGCCATCGTTTACGATGATCCGGAACGCCGGATCGACGGACGCGGCGGCTGGCACGACGCCGGCGACTACGGCAAATATACGGTGCCCGGCGCGAAGGCGGTCGCCGACCTGCTGCTCGCGTACGAATGCTATCCCGATGCGTTCCGCCGGCCCGTGCCGATTCCGGAGACGGACGGCCGCGCGCCGGATGTGCTGCACGAGTGCCGGTACGAGCTCGATTTTCTGCTGAAGATGCAGGATGGCGCGTCGGGCGGCGTCCACCACAAGCTGACGACGCTCCGCTTCCCGCCGCTGAACCGGAAGGCGGAGGAGGACGACGGCGCGCTGTACGTCATGCCGGTCTCGCCGACGGCGACGGCCGACTTCGCGGCGGTCATGGCGCAGGCGTCCCGCATCTACCGGCCGTTCGATCCCGCGTACGCCGACCGTTGCCTGGCGGCGGCGCTCCGGGCGTGGGACTGGCTTGAGCGGAATCCGGACGCGCCCGGGTACCGGAATCCGCCCGACGTGTTCACGGGCGAGTACGGCGACCGGCGCGGCGACCGCGACGAGCGGTACCGGGCGGCGGCCGAACTGTACCGCGCGACCGGCGGGGAGGCGTTCCACGAGGCGTTCCGGCGGCTGGCGAAGGAGGAGTTCGACAAGTTCGCGCTCGGCTGGGCCGACGTCGGCGGCTACGGCACGATCGCCTATCTGCTGAACGGCCGGGAACGGGCCGACGCCGCGCTGTACGACGAGCTGCTGGCGGGCTTGCGCGCCGAAGCGGACCGGATCGCGGCGATCGCCGCCGCCGAGGGCTACCGGGTGTCGCTCGAGCGGAAGGAGTATGTCTGGGGCAGCAACATGCTCGTCATGAACGACGCGATGCTGCTCCTGATCGCGCACCGGCTGCACGGGGAAGCGTCCTGGCGCGCGGCTGCGCTCGACCAGATCCATTACCTGCTGGGCCGCAACGTGCTCGGCGTCAGCTTCGTGACCGGCTTCGGCGAGCGGGCGTACCGAAACCCGCACTATCGGCCGGGCGTCGCGGACGGCGTCGACGATCCGGTGCCCGGCTTCGTCTCGGGCGGGCCGAACGCCGGCCTGCATGACGAATGCATGCGCCGGCGCCTGCAGGGCAAGCCGCCGGCCCAATGCTACATCGACCACCAGGACAGCTACGCCGGCAACGAAGTGACGATCTACTGGAACTCGCCCGCCGTGTTCGCGGTGTCGGCGTTCGTCGGATAGTCCGGCATCCGGAGCCGGCCAAGCCCGGCCATATACACGGCCGGGCTTTTCTCGATAGGGGGCGCGGGATCGCGTATAATAGGGTTGTACCGAGATGACCGGAGGAACAGAGCTCATGGATCGCTTGCAGCAGGATGGGGCGGCGGACCGGCCGCAGACCAAGCGATGCGCGCATTGCGGCGAGGAGCGGCCGCTCGGCGAGTTCCGGCGGCGGACCGGGCGGCGCGCCGGGAAGCGCTCGCGGCGCGGCGCGTGCCGCGAATGCCGCCGCCGGATGAAGGCGGGCGAAGCCGCCGGGACGGGCGCCGGCGACGCGGCGGTCAAGCCGGCGGCCGGGCCGGCCGCGGGCGGCGCAGACCTTGCGCGGAAGCGCACGCCGCTGCCCGCCGCGCCGGATGTCCGCCCGGGCGCGCCGCCGTCGGGCGAGCCTGCGCCCGGCACAAACGCGGTTCCGGCGCAGCCGCAGCCGGCCGCGTCCGGCCCGGAGCAGACGGACGCCGGGAAGGAACCCGCTCCCGCCCCGGCGCGCAAACGCAAAAAACGCCGCGGCAAACGCGGCGGACGCAGGCGGAACAAGCGCCGCGCCGCTGCCGCCCCCGATACGCCGGCGGAACGGACGGCGTCCGAACCGTCCCGTTCCGGGCAGCCCGGCGCCGGTCGGCCCGGCGGGCCGACCGGCGCGGAGCTTCAGTCCGGGGGACCGGCGCCCGCCGCGGCGGACGAAGGCGCGAAGCCGACGAAGACCGGCCGGCGCAAGCGCAAGAAGGCGACCTGGGTTCTGCCGCCGCTGCCTCCGCCGCCGCCGCGCCCGGAAGGACCGGACCCGTCCGTCCTCTCCCCGGGCAAGTCCGGCGTCATCTGGATGCGCGGCCACACCGACAAGGGCCGGCGCTGGCGGCAGGAGACCGACCTCGAGACCGCCGTGACGCTGGTCCGCGAATACGCCGCCGTCGTCGTGAACCGCCGGACGATCCGCAGACTGTACAGCAACAAGGCGTTCCGCGAGTATATTTTGCAACGGGACAACTACACCTGCTACTTCTGCGGCAAATACGGCGACACGATCGACCACATCGTGCCGCGGGCGAAGGGCGGCCACACGACGCCCCTCAACTGCGTGACCGCTTGCCGCGAATGCAACCAGAACAAGGCCGCCCTCGACCTCGAGGAGTTCGTGGGGCGGAGGCCGCCGCGCTCCGGCGATCCGACGTGATTCCGGCCGCGCGCAAGGAACGGCCCCGAACGTCCCGAGTCAACGGAGCCGGCCGCCAGGGCCGGCTCCTTTTTCACGCCGGTTGCACCGCCGCGCGCTCCTCCGCGTGCCCCTCGAGCATCCGGTCGAGAATTCTCCGCAGGTAGGCCGCGGAATCGGCGCAGCGGGACTGCTTGGCGAGCATCGCCCCGGCCGACTCGATCCAGCGCCCCGGCACCAGTTCGTCGGCCCACGCTTCCGTCATCGCCGCCATGCAGGCCGGCGTCGTCTCCAGGTGGAACTGCAGCCCGAGCAGCCGGTCGCCGCAGGCGAACGCCTGATTGCGGCACGCGTCCGAGCTGGCCAGATGCACCGCGCCCTCCGGCAGATCGAACGTGTCGCCGTGCCAATGGAACGTCCAGAACATCTCCGGCAGCCCGGCGAGCAGCGGATGACGAGCTTCCGTGCGGCGCACCGGATGCCAGCCGATCTCTTTCTCCCGGTTCCGGTACACCCGGCCGCCCAGCGTCTCCGCCAGCATTTGCGCGCCGAGGCAAATGCCGAGCACCCGCTTGCCGCTCCGGATCGCTTCCCGCAGGAACGCTTTCTCCGTCGTCAGCCACGGGTGCTTGTCTTCTTCGGTGACGCTCATCGGTCCGCCGAGCACGACCAGCAGGTCGAAGCTGTCAAACCGCGGGAACGGCTGCCCGGCCGGCGGTTCGATCACTTCGGCCGCACACCGCCGTTCCATCGCCCAGGTCAATAAAACTGACGCGTCATCAAAGGAAAAATGCTTCAACAGCAGCATTTTCATAGTCCCACCCCCGAACGTGTAAACTATTTTAACACACACCTCCTCCAAACTGTACGCCCCGCCCTGATAAAATTAATGAAGCGCCCCGATAAGACACCGGAGGATGCGCCCGGACCGGAAAAGGCGCCCCCGTACGGGGGCGCCCCGGGTGCGCCTTGCCTGTCAGGCGGCCTGCGGAAGCCGCGATTCGTTCCGTCTGTTGCGCCGCCTGCGCCGGATCAGCCATTCCGCGACCAGCAGATTGGGCACCCAGCACAGCCAGGCGTCGATCCGGTACATGCGGTTGAAATCGTCAAGCAGCAGTTCGAAATTCGAAAAGTTCTCGAGCGGTATGGTGAGCATGCCGAGCGCGGCGACCCAGAACCGCAGCGTCACGCCCGCGAACGTCAGCGCGTAGCTTCGGATCATCCATTCCCGGTGCTCTTCCGTCCGTTTCTGGCGGATTCGCCGGTATCCGAACCAGGTGGCGGTCAGCCACGCGATGTCGAGGCCGAGGAATCCCAGTTGGCTGGCCCATCCGCCGAGCGCTTCGAACGACAGATAGAGGCCGGATGCGCCGCCGACCGCGATCGCGGCGACGTACAATTTGCCGATCCGGCGATGAAGCCGGAGATCCTTCGTCCGGATCCGCCTGCTGAACAGGAACGGGCCCACGGCCAGCGAGACCGCGCCTCCGACGGCATGGAGATACAGGAAATTGACCCAACGCTCGTACGGAAAATCGACATCCAGCAAATGCAGCTGCACCATCCCGGCGCTCTTCGGATCGAGCACGACAAACTGCACGATCGCGTAGGCGGAAATGAGCAGCGCCAGACCGAGCATGACGCTCATCCACGTTTTTCTCAGGCTCATCATTCAACGCTTCCTCTTGTAAGGTAATATCATATTCAAATGCAGGTCATAGAACTCCATGATGTGATCGGAACGGTAGATGTGCGCGGTCAGATAGGCGCCGTAGAAAACGGTGAACAGGGCCTTCACCAGATCCTCCGTCGGCACGCGGTCCGAGATCTCCCCGTCTTCCTTCGCCTCCTCGATGAACCGGCGAAACAGCGCGCCAAGTTCGGGCGCTTCCGCGTCCACCAGCGCTTCCCGGCCCGGAAACAGGAGCTGGATCTCCGCCTCGCTGAGCACGGGCATGTCGGGGTGCATGCTCACTTCGGACAAATATCCGATCAGGCTCAGCATGATTCCCGGCTGCTTGCCGGCGCCCGCCTCCGCCACGCTTCGGAACAGATGGCGGATCGCCGCGACGCCCCGTTTCGGCTCAAGCCGGAACTCGATCAGACGGTTCGCAAGCCACAGCCGCATGAAGTAGATCAGCAGATCTTCCTTCGTCGGGAAAAACTTGAAAAAGGTGACCTTCGAAACTTCCGCCTTCGCGCACAGGTCTTCCACCTTGAGCTGCCTGAACGACATCGTTCCGAGCATTTCGAGAGCGGCCTTGAAGATTGCGATTTTCGACCTTGCCTTCTTGATCTCCCTGAGCGGCAGCTTCCTGCTCTCCATCAGCCGATCCCGCTCTCCCTCTCCATCAGTTCGCGGATTTTGCGCTCTTCCCACGAGCGGCTCCAGCCGTCCGTCATGAACACTTTCAGGCCATGCGCCGCCACGCCGATTCCCCAGCCGATCAGCGGGTAGACGAACCAGATGTCCTCCGGGCTCGAGATCAGGTTGATCGCGGCCAGGCCGAGGTTGACGACGATGTAGACGCCGAGATGCTGATAGAATTCGGCGATTCGCCGGACTCTCCGTTTGACCTCCTGGTATTGTTGTTCGTTGCTCATGCCAACTATACCTCCGTATATGATTTTACCTTTGTCTTTAGATTAACTTGGGTTAATCTTTTTAGTCAAGTATATTTTCTTTGATGATAATAAAAAAACGACCCATGCGCGGAACCGCCGGGCGAGCGGCGGAGCTCCGATCATGGATCGCCCGTTGCATCACGTTTTTCCGGACAGCCGTTCCTGCGCCATGCGAATCATTTCGCGCACCATCGGGCCGCCGATCCGTCCGCCGATCGCGCCCGCCTGGTCGGTGCGCAGCTCGCCGCCGTTCCCGGGCCGGAGCGGCACGCCGATCGACCTCGCGATTTCGTACTTCACGTCGTCCGGCCGGGCCGGGTTGACCGCATAGCCTTCGCGCCGCATCACTTCCGCCTTCAGCGCGTCCAGCGCGGGCGCCGCGCCGGGCACGACGGGTCGTCTCCTGCTTCGTCTCGCCATGTCCGCCGCCTCCTTTCGCGCTTAACTTCCCCGCCGGGCCGCAAATTACCCGTGTGAATCGTTGCCAGCGGTTCCGGAATGGCGACCGGACGACGCTTGTGTTATACTGACGGAGTCAACTGTATAGGAAAATCCGGATTCGGCCTCTCGCGCCGTCCGGGAGAGGTTCGCGAACTCCCTCTATAAAAAACTAAGGCTGAACGATTTGCCTTCCGTCGCAATCGTTCATTTTGTGTTTGGCATGGATACGGTTCGCCGAATCTCGTTTCGCTGCAGCATCTTACGCGAAAGGAGATTTTTTTATGGCCGGAAGAGGACAGGAGGAACTGAAGGGGCTCACGCATCTCGGCAGCCGGGGCACGACGTACGCATACACCTACGATCCGACGCTGCTCGAGACGTTCGAGAACAAGCATCCGGGGCGGGATTATTTTGTCAAGTTCAATTGTCCGGAATTCACGAGCCTGTGCCCGATGACGGGACAGCCGGACTTCGCGACGATCTACATCTCGTACATTCCGGACAGGCGGCTCGTGGAGAGCAAGTCGCTGAAGCTGTATCTGTTCAGCTTCCGCAACCACGGCGACTTCCACGAGGACTGCGTGAACATCATCATGAACGACCTGATCGCGGCGATGGATCCGAAGTACATCGAGGTGTGGGGCAAGTTCACGCCGCGCGGGGGCATCTCGATCGATCCGTACTGCAACTGGGGCAAGCCGGGGACAAAATACGAGGCGATGGCGGAACACCGGCTGCTGAACCACGATCTGTATCCCGAGAAAGTGGACAACCGCTGATCCGATTGGAGGACACGTGATGCGAACCGGAATTGTTCTTCTGTATCTGGCGTCCATCATCGCCGCGAACGTCGTCACCGCGCGCTTCGCGCCGCTTGCGTTCGGCGCGTTCCTCGTGCCGGCGGGCTCGGTGTTCATCGGCGCGACGTTCATTCTGCGCGACTTCGTGCAACAGACGGTCGGACGGCGGCGGACGTACATCGCGATCGGCGCCGCGATGCTGCTCTCCGCCGTCACTTCGTGGCTGCTCGGCGACACGCTCTGGATTACGGCCGCGTCGGCCGTGACGTTCCTCGTGTCCGAGTCGACGGATACGGAGATCTATACGCGGCTCCGGCTGCCGATGGCCTGGCGCGTGCTGTACAGCGGCTTCGCCGGCGGCGTCATCGACAGCGTGCTGTTCGTGCTGATCGGCCTGTCGCCGCTCGGCGCCGGCATCCTGCCGTGGGAGGCGGTCGGCGGCGCGATCCTCGGCCAGCTCATCGTGAAGACCGGCATGCAGGCCGCCGGGGCCGCGCTGGTGCGGATGCTGCCGATCGGGCGCGCGAACGCGGCCTGAGGCGGGCAGCCCGCGGGCGCCCTGTGTGCCCGGCCCCGGGCGGTCCCTTGCGGCCCGTGTTCGGTCGTTCGCCGCGACCCGGGCCTCAGACTTCCCACACGGCCCGCATCCGGTCGCCTCTCGCGGCCCGGCCCCGCGTTTCCCGGCGTCCCATCCGGAAATAGAAGCAATTTTTGCTTCTTTTTCGTCCAAACGGGCCGCCGGCTCCCGAATAGAAGAAATTTCTTCCGTTATTCCCTCCAGAACAGCCGATTTTCCGCGATTACAGCGAAATAGACGCAAAAACTGCGTCTATTTCAAAAGGAAGAGCCGTTTTCGACAAAATAACCGCAAAAACTTCGCTTATCCGCCCGCGCGGTAATGCGAATGGAGGCCGGGACCCCTCAGCGCAGCAGCGCCAGATCGAACTCCGGCACGAGCCCTTCGCGGACGGCCCGGCCGAGCAGCGCTTCGACCGCCGCGCGGCCTTCTTCGCCGAGATCGGCGGTGTACCGGTTGACGTACAGATCGATATGCGCCTGCGCCACCTCGGGCTTCATCTCCTGCGTGTGGCGCATGACATAGTCGCGCGACGCCTCCGGGTGCGCCCAGGCGTATTCGACGGAGGCGCGAATCCACGCCGCGATCCGCTCCCGGTCGAGCGAACGCCGCGCCACGATGGCGCCGAGCGGAATCGGCAGGCCGGTGTCCTCCTCCCACCAGCGGCCCATGTCCTCGACGAGGGACAGGCCGTATTCGTGATAGGTGAACCGCGCCTCGTGGATGACGAGACCGGCGTCGATCTCGCCGTCCCGAACGGCGGGCATGATGCGGTGGAACGGCATGACGACGATCTCGCCGACGCCGCCCGGCACGTGCCGGGCCGCCCACAGCCGGAACAGCAGGTACGCCGTCGACCGGTCGCTCGGCACGGCCACGCGCCTGCCCGCGAGCGCTTCCGGACCGGCCGGACGCGCCGTCAGCACGAGCGGGCCGCAGCCGCGGCCGAGCGCGCCGCCGCACGGCAGCAGGGCGTAGCGGTCGAGCGCCCAGGGCAGGGCGGCGTACGAAATCTTCAGCACGTCGAAATCTTCGGACCCGGCCGCGTAATGGTTCGTCTTGTCGACGTCGGCGTAGGTCACGTCCAGTTCCGGCGCCCCCGGAACGAGGCCGTGCGCCAGCGCGTGAAAGACGAAGGTGTCATTCGGGCACGGCGAGTACGCGATGCGCAGCTTGTCCATCAGGTCTCGAAATCCTCCTTCACGGCGGCGAACGCCGCCTCAAGTGCGGCCAGGGCTTCGGGAATGCGCCACGCGGCGCGGTCGCGCGGGCCGACCGCGTTCGAGATCGCGCGCAGCTCGACGACCGGCACGCCCGCGCACGCGGCGGCGGCCGCCACGCCGAAGCCCTCCATCGCTTCGGCGGCGGCGCCGGGCACGCGGCGCGCCCGCTCGGCCGCCGTGGCGGCCGTTCCCGTCGCGGTCGAGACGGTCAGCACCGGACCTCGGCGCAGCGGCAAGCCCGCCGCTTCGATCCGCCGCGCGAGCCGATCCGACCAGTCCGGGTCGGCCGCGACGCGCGACGCGCCGAAGCCGAGCTCGTCCACCGGCAGGAAGCCGTCGGGCGTCTCGACGCCCAGATCGGCGGCCGCGATCAGATCGGCCAGCACGAGCTCGCCGACGCCCGCTGTGCCGGCAAATCCGCCGCCGATGCCGGCGCTGACGACCAGGCGCCATCCGCCTTCCGCCAGCGCGAGCGCGGTCCGCGCGGCCGCCGACGCCGGGCCGACGCCGGCCAGCCGCACCTCTGCCCGCGCGCAGCCCGCGAGGCCGCGCAGCACGGCGTCCCGCTCCGCCTCCACCGCCGTCATGATCAGGATGTCCGGTTTTGCCGCCGCTGTCATTGCCGCTGCATCCCCTTTCTACGTCAGCCCCGGCTTGCAATAGCTGATGGCGTAACGCTCGAACTCCGCCCGCTCCAGCGGCTTGCTGAGCAGATACCCCTGGGCGTGCGTGCATTGCATGTCCCGCAGCATCTCGAGCTGCTCCTCGGTCTCGACGCCCTCGGCGATCGAGTCGATGCCGAGCAGCCCCGCGATCGACAGGATGACCTTTACGAGCGCCCGGTCCTTGCTTCCGTCATGGATGCGCGCGATGAAGGACCGGTCGATTTTCAATACGTCGATGTCCAACTGGTTCAGCACCGAGAGCGACGAGTACCCGATGCCGAAATCGTCCAGCGCGATCAGGATGCCGAGCTCCGACAATTCGCCCAGCGTCTTCACGATGATGTCCATCCGGCTGATGACCGAGCTCTCGGTCAGCTCCAGCATCAGGCCGTTCGGCTCGCAGCCCGTCTCGGCCAGAATCGACTTCACCTTGTCGACGAAACCCGGCTGCTCGAGCTGGATCGCGGACAGATTGACGGACACGCGGTTGATCGGCAGCCCGCCCCGCCGCCACAGCACGAGCTGGGAGCACGCCTGGCGCAACACCCACTCGCCGATCTCGACGATAAGGCCGGTGCTCTCCGCGATCGGAATGAACAGATCCGGCCGCACCGGGCCGAGCTCCTTCGAGCGCCAGCGCAGCAGGGCCTCCGCGCACAGGTCGCATTTCTCCCTGCCGATCGCCTGGATCGGCTGATAGACCAGCGACAGCTCGCCCTCGGCCACCGCCTTGCGCAATTGCTGCTCGATCTTCACCTCTAGCGTCGTCTGCTCGACCATCGACTGGTCGTAGCAGACAAGGCAGTTGCCGCCCTGCTTCTTCGCGCTGTACATCGCGAGATCCGCGTTGCGCAGCAGCTCGCTGCCGCTCGACGCGTGCAGCGGATAAAAACTGATGCCCGCGCTTCCCGTGACGATGAACTCGTGGCTTTCGATGCGGATCGGTTCGCGCAGGCTGGCGAGCACCCGCTCCGTCTCGGCGATGCCCTCGTCGGTGCTTTCCAGCCCTTCGAACAGCAGGACGAATTCGTCCCCGCCCAGCCGGTACAGCCGCTGGCCTTCGCGCAGGGCGCCTCCGAGCTGTCCGGAGGCCGCGGTCAGCAGCCGGTCGCCGGCGTTGTGACCGAGCGTGTCGTTGACGTTTTTGAACCGGTCCAGATCGATCAGCACGAGCCCGATCAGCTTGTCGCCGGCGAACGGATGGCTCCGGATCAGCGCGTTGAGCGACTCCTTGAGATGCAGACGGTTCGGCAGCGCCGTCAGCAGATCGTGCCGTGCCGCGTGGCTCATCTGGGCCAACCGGATTTTCAGATCGCGGAACCGGGACGCGAACACCTGCTGGGAGATGTACAGCATAAACAGCAGAGCGGCTTCCAGCATGGCGAAGCCCGCCGCCGTCCGCCAGACGCCGCCCGCGGAAGCCGTCAGCAGCCGTTCGGGCACTGCCGCCGCAAGCCGCCACGGCGTCCCCGCCGCCGTTCCGAAAACGATCAGGTAGTTCCCCTCTCCCCGCGACAGACGGACCACGCCCGACTCCTCGCCGACGCGCTCCGCAACCCGGTCGGCCACGGCGGAATCTTCCGCGGGCGGGCCATCCTCCGTCAGCCGGAACGCTTCATTCCCGGCAAGGAAATAGACGATCTGCTCCTGCGCCAGAGAATATGTATAGAAAGTTTCATATACCCAGCGAAGCGGAATGAAGCTGCCGACGGCTTCCGCCCCGTCGCCGGGAACCGCCAGCACAAGCCCGGCTTCGCCGTCCGGGCCTGCGACCGGTCCGTACAGCCCGCCGTCTTCGCTTTGGAACGCGCCCGCAGCCGCCACATGAATCGAAGTCCCGTCCGGAAAGACCATTGCGCCGTCATTTCCGATCAACCCGAGCAGCGGATGGTCCGGGTGTCTCTTTCTCTCTTCGGCAAGGTAGGCCAGCGCCTCTTCCGCGCCGCCGGACCGGACGACGGCCGTGCCCGCCATGACGCGCAGCTCAGCGATTCGCGTTCTCGTCCAATCGGCGAATTCGTCCGCCCATCCGGCGACCGTTTCGACAGCCTCGCGCTTCAATGATTCGGTAGCGTCCAGCATCTGTTTCTGATAGACGATCGTGCCCACGGACAACACAAGCAACGTCGCGAGCACAGCGGCGCCCCAGAACCATCGGCGCGTCCCCTTGTCCTCCAAAGTATGTTCCTCCCCACCGGCTGCCGCCTCTCCCCATTATAACCGAAGGACCGGGGAACCGTAAGATTCGCAATGTCGATTTCTGTCGAATTCTGATGGCTGGTCTCAAAAGCACCCGCCGCGCATCCGCCGTCCGCGCGCAAGCCCGAAACTTCCGCCGGTTGCGGCCGGTCCGGACGAATGCCTATAATATCCCATAATCACCGCTGACAGGAGTGATCCCGACGTGAAAAAAGAGCTCATCGAGCGCCTCGCGCGCTACGTTCAGGTGGACACGCAATCCGATCCCGCCAGCGACACCTGCCCCTCGACGTCCGGCCAGCTCGAGCTCGGCCGCATGCTCGTCGAAGAACTGCGGGAGATCGGCCTGACCGACGCGGCGATGGACGAGAACGGCTATGTCATGGCGACCCTTCCGGGCAACACGGACCGCCCCGTGCCGGTCATCGGCTTCCTCGCCCATCTCGACACGTCCCCCGACTTCACCGGCAGGAACGTGAAGCCCCGGATCGTCGAATCGTACGACGGCGGCGACATCGTGCTGAACGCGGAGCAGGGCATCGTGCTGTCGCCGGACGATTTCCCCGAGCTTGACGACTACCGCGGCCACACGCTCGTCACGACCGACGGCACGACGCTGCTCGGCGCGGACAACAAGGCCGGCATCGCGATCATCATGACGGCGTTGCGCCACCTCGCGGATCACCCGGACATCCCCCGCGGCGCCGTGCGCGTCGCCTTCACGCCCGACGAGGAGATCGGCCGCGGCCCGCACCGCTTCGACGTCGCGAAGTTCGGGGCGTGGGCGGCCTACACCGTCGACGGCGGCCCGCTCGGCGAGCTGCAGTACGAGAGCTTCAACGCCGCCCAGGCGGTGATCGCGATCCGCGGCAAGAACGTCCATCCCGGAACCGCGAAGGGCAAAATGATCCACGCGACGAAAATCGCCATGGAGCTCCATGCGAAACTCCCCGCCGCGGAGGCGCCCGAGCATACGGAAGGACGCGAAGGCTTCTATCATCTCATCTCGCTCGAGGGCGACGTCGAACACGCGAAGATGGTGTACATCATCCGCGACTTCGACCGGGAGAAGTTCGAAGACCGGAAAGCGTACATCGCCCACGCCGTCGCCGAATTGCAGGCCGTGTACGGCGAAGACCGCGTCCGGATCGAGATGAAGGATCAGTACTACAACATGCGGGACAAAATCGAGCCGGTGCGCGAGATCGTCGACATCGCCGAGGAGGCGATGCGCGGCCTCGGCATCGAGCCGGTCATCCGGCCGATCCGCGGCGGCACCGACGGTTCGCAGCTCTCCTACATGGGGCTGCCGACGCCGAACCTGTTCACGGGCGGCGAGAACTTCCACGGCCGCTACGAGTACGTGTCCGCGGACGTCATGGAGCAGTCCGCCCGGACGGTCATCGAGATCATCAGGCGGTACGCAAGCCGGGATTGGCCGGCCTGACGATCCGCATCGCGCCGCGCCCGCCGGGGACGCGGCGCGCCCCCTCGCCTTCCCGCCCGCTTTCCATCCGATTCTCCATCCCAGTATAACATGGTTGCAAATGGATAACCTACCGGCAGACGATGCGACAACCGACACAGGCGGAGGAGATTTTCATCCATGAAAGCCGTCACGTACCAGGGCGCGCACCGCATCGAGGTAAAGGAGGTCCCCGATCCGCGCATCGAGCGGCCCGACGACATCATCGTCCGGCTCACGGCAAGCGGCATCTGCGGATCGGATCTGCATCTCGTGCACGGCATGGTTCCGGGCCTGCCGAAGGATTTTGTCATCGGCCACGAACCGCTCGGCATTGTCGAGGAGGTCGGCCCGGAGGTCACCCGGGTGAAGAAGGGCGACCGGGTCGTCATTCCGTTCAGTGTCAGTTGCGGTGAATGCTTCTACTGCCGGCACGGACTGGAAAGCCAGTGCGACAACGGAAACGAGAACGCCGAGATCGGCGCCGTGTTCGGCTTCTCCAACAAGGGCGGGGGATTCCCCGGCGCGCAGGCCGAATACTTGCGCGTGCCCTACGGCAACTATCTGCCGTTCCGCGTTCCCGACGACTGCGAGCTGACCGACGAGCAGCTCGTCATGATGTCCGATGTGCTGCCGACATCCTACTGGAGCGCGGAGAACCCGGGCGTAAAACCGGGCGACACGGTCATCGTGCTCGGCTGCGGCCCGATCGGACTGGTGACGCAAAAAATCTGCTGGCTGATGGGGGCGGAGCGGGTGATCGCCGTCGACCCGGTCGACTATCGCCTGGATCACGCGAGGCGGACGAACCGGGTGGACACGGTGAAGTTCGAATCGCCGACGGAAACGGGAAAACTGCTCAAGGAAATGACGGGGGGAGGCGCGGACATCGTCATCGATTGCGTCGGCATGGAAGCCAAGATGACGCCCGTCGAATATATGGAGACCATGCTGAAAATGCAGGGCGGATCGCTCAGCGCGATCACCACCGCCACGCAGGCGGTGCGCAAGGGCGGGGTGATCCAGGTCACGGGCCTGTACGGGATGCGTTACAACGGCTTTCCCTACGGGGACATCTGCTCCCGCAACATCACGATGAAAGGCGGCCTTGCTCCGCCCGTCCACTACATGCCCGTCGTGTACGATCTGATGAAGCAGGGCCGCCTCGATCCGAGCGACATCGTCACCCACGTGATGCCGCTTGAGGAAGCGAAACAGGGATATGAGATTTTCGCGCAGCGGAAGCAACATTGCATCAAGGTGATCCTGCGGCCGTGACCGCCCGACAGCCGACCGTTCATCCGCGTCCGCGCCGCTTGAACAGCAGGCCGGGATGGGCGACCGCGTGCGCCGCCGCACGCACCGCGCCGAAGCCGCGCTTCCGGACCGCCTCGCGCAGCCGGTACAGCAGCACGAGCGCGATGCCGCAGCCGACGCCGGCGATCAGGTTGACGAAAACGGTGAGCAGGAACGTCGCGACGAGCACGACCGACTCCGGCGACCGCTTCGCGAGCAGCTCCCTGAACGCCTTCCGCTCGCTCATGTTCCACGCGACGACCATCAGCACCGGCGCCATGGCCGCCAGCGGAATTTGCGACGCCTGCGGGGCGAGCAGGACGAGCACGAGCAGCACGACGACGCCGTGGATGACGCCGGACAACCGGGAAGCGGCGCCCGTCCGGATGTTCGCGGCGGTGCGGGCGATCGCGCCGGTCGCCGGAATGCCGCCGAACAGCGGCGAGGCGATGTTCGCGATGCCCTGGCCGACCAGTTCGCGGTTGCTGTTGTGTCGCGTGCCCGACATGCCGTCTGCGACGACGGCCGACAGCAGCGATTCGATGCTGCCCAGCGCGGCGATCAGCAGGGCGGACGGCAGCATCGTCACGATCGTCCCCCAGGACAGGTCCGGCAGCGCGACCGCCGGCAGCGAAGACGGAATCTCGCCGTACACCGAGGCGATCGTCGCGGCGCGCCCGTCAAACAGCAGCATCGACGCGGCCGTGGCGACCGCGATGCCCGCCAGCGCCGGCGGAATCTTCGGCGCAAGGCGCGGCAGGACGAGCATCACCGCGAGGCAGATCGACGCGACGGCGACGCTCTCGATGCTGACGGTATGGAACCGTTCCAGCACTTCGCCGATGTTTTGCAGGAAGAATTCGTGCCGCTCCATGCCCTCGAGTCCGAGGAAGTTGCCGATCTGCCCCGTGAAAATGATGACCGCGATGCCCGCCGTGAAGCCGACCGTCACCGCCTTCGGAATGAACGCGATGAACGTGCCCGCCCGGAGCAGTCCCATGATCACGAGGATGACGCCGGCCAGCAGGCCGGCGGTCAGCAGCCGCTCGTAGCCGTGCTGCAGCACGATGGCGAGCAGCACCGGTATGAAGGCGCCGGTCGGTCCGCCGATCTGGAAGCGCGAACCGCCCAGCAGCGAGATCAGAATGCCCGCGACCACCGTCGTATACAGTCCGTATTCCGGCTTCACGCCGGACGCGATCGCGAACGCCATGCCGAGCGGAATGGCGATCAGGCCGACGATGACGCCGGAGATCAGATCCCTGCGGAGTTTCTCCCACCCGTATCCGCCTGTGCTGTCCGAAGGTTGCAACCCGGATGCGCCTCTTTTCTGTCTGTTTCTCAATCCATCTGAATATTTGAAAATTCAAATATAGAAAACACGATATCCATGCTACTCCCGCCGACACTTTCCTGTCAAAGCCGGAATTCGGGCATTTATGGGCGCAAATCCCCGTATTTCCGCATCCGCTCCATCCGGGTTGTCCGTGTGAAGCAAGGAGGCCGCAGCCTGCGCGAAAGACGCAAAGCGGCCCGGATTCCTCGCCGGAACCCGGGCCGCCCATGCGCGAACTTGCCGCTCACAACGGTTCGTTGCGAATCTCTTCAAGCAGCTGGATCTGGTCGATCAGATGGTTGTCGAAGATCTGTCTCGCCACCTGCAGCAGATCCTTGATCAGCGGATCGCGCAGGGAGTAAACGACCGTCGTTCCCTCTTTCACCCCGTACACGACATTCTTGTTCCGGAGCACGGCGAGCTGCTGCGACACGGTCGAGCCTTCCGAGCGCAGGAGGCTCTGGATTTCGTTCACGCTGCGGTCGCCTTCGCAGAGAATCTCGAGGATGCGGATTCGCAGCGGGTGCGCCAGCGCCTTGAAGAAATCCGCCTTGAATTGCTGAAGCTTTCCGGCCATGTCCGATTCTCCTGTTCAGGCCTGCCGGCCCGTTATGCTTCTATAGTAACATACCGAAGCACGGGGCAGGCAACCCCGGAGGTTCATGGCGCCGTACGGGGCGGAACGGGCGGTCAGCTTTTCACCTCGAGCACCTTGTATTCGATGACGCCCATCGGCGCGCTCACACTCACCTGGTCGCCGGCCTTCTTGCCGAGCAGCTCCTTGCCGAGCGGGCTCTCGTACGAGATCTTGTTCTCGTTGACGTTCGCCTCGGCCGGGCTGACGATCCGGTACTCGATCTTCTCGTCGAATTCGAGGTCGTGCACGAGGACGGTCGAGCCGATCTGGATCGTGCCGTCGGCCGTCTCGTCCGGATTGACCACCCTGGCGGTCCGCAGCATCCGCTCGAGCTGCAGAATCCGGGTCTCCATGAACGCCTGCTCTTCCTTCGCGGAATGATATTCGCTGTTCTCGCGGAGATCGCCGTAACTGATCGCGACCTTGAGCCGTTCGGCAAGCGCCTTGCGCTTCGGGCCCTTCAGCTCGCGGAGCTCCTCCTCCAGCTGCCGGTACCCTTCCGGAGTCAAAATCAGTTCGTCGTTCGCCATGGTTTCCACTCCCCATCGTTTGCATAACCCTCTATATTTTACCCCAAGCCCGCCCGTTTCGATAATCGATTTCTTGCAAAAAAATGGCGGCAGGCCGTCAATCCGGCGCCCTCCCCCTCGTCCACGGGAATGGGGCGCATTGTTGCACCACATTTGCCGCCCGACCCGCCAGACCGTCCGCATGTAGTGCATTTTTGCACTACATTTGCCGCCAGCCCCGCCAGACCATCCGCATGTAGTGTATTTTTGCACTACATTTGGCCCCCACGGCCGTCATACGCCCGCATGTAGTGCATTTTTGCACTACATTTGGCCCCAGACCCGCCTGACCGCCCGAATGTGGTGCATTTTTGCACTACATTTGCCGCCCGACCCGCTAGACCATCCGCATGTAGTGCATTTTTGCACCACATTTGCTGCCAGTCCCGCCTGACCGCCCGCATGTAGTGCATTTTTGCACTACATTTGGCCCCCACCGCCGCCATGCGCCCGCATGTGGTGCATTTTTGCACCACATTTACCGCCAGCCCCGCCTGACCGCCCGCATGTAGTGCATTTTTGCACTACATTTGGCCCCCACCGCCGCCTTACGCCCGCATGTAGTGCATTTTTGCACTACATTTGCCGCCCGACCCGCTAGACCATCCGCATGTAGTGCATTTTTGCACTACATTTGGCCCCCACCGCCGCCTTACGCCCGCATGTAGTGCATTTTTGCACCAGTTACGCCGACCTTCTCCCCGCGTATCGCGAGGAGTCGACCGGAACGGGCATCCTGATGTACAATAGGGGGCATGGAGGAAGCGGGCAGGCGGGCGCCGGCGGCCGCTTCATACTCAATGCTGCGACAAGGAGATCGATGATGAAGTATATCAGCACCCGGGGCGGGGTCGCCCCGATCGGATTCACCGACGCCATCCTGATGGGGCTCGCGGACGACGGCGGGCTGCTCGTGCCGGAGCGGTTGCCCGAGCTTTCGGCGGACACGCTCGCGGCCTGGCGCAAGCTGTCCTATCCGGAGCTTGCGCTGGAGCTGCTCGCGCTGTTCATGGAGGAAGATATTCCGCGGGACGAGCTGAAGCGGCTCGTCGACGCGAGCTACGCGACGTTCCGCGACCCGCATGTCACGCCGGTCGTGAAGCTGCGCGACGACCTGCACGTGCTCGAGCTGTTCCACGGCCCGACGTTCGCCTTCAAGGACGTCGCGCTGCAGTTCCTCGGCAACCTGTACGCTTACGTCTCGCGGAAGACCGGTTCCGTCATCCATATCCTCGGCGCGACGTCCGGCGACACCGGCGCGTCGGCCATCGAAGGGGTGCGCGGCAAGGAGGGCATCAAGATCTGCATCCTTCATCCGCACGGCAAGGTCAGCCGGGTGCAGGAGCTGCAGATGACGACGGTGCAGGACGACAACGTGCTGAACCTCGCCGTCGAGGGCACGTTCGACGACTGCCAGCGCATCATCAAGGAGCTGTTCGCGGACGTTCCGTTCAAGCGGCAGCATCATCTGCGCGCGATCAATTCGATCAACATCGCCCGCATCCTCGCGCAGACGGTGTACTATTTCTACGCATATTTCCGCCTGGCGGAGCAGGGGCATGCCGGTCCGGTCAACTTCAGCGTGCCGACCGGCAACTTCGGCGACATCTTCGCCGGCTATCTCGCGAAGCGGATGGGGCTGCCGGTCGGCAAGCTCGTGCTCGCGACGAACGAGAACGACATCCTCGCCCGGTTCGTCGCCACGGGCGTCTATCAGCCCGGCGAGTTCCGCGGCACGTACAGCCCGTCCATGGACATCCAGGTGGCGAGCAACTTCGAGCGCTATCTGTACTACCTGTATGACGGCGACACCGGAACGGTCGCCTCGCTGATGGAGCGGTTCAGGAACGAGGGCCGGATCGAGGTGCCGGAGGACGCGCTGCGCCGGGTGCGCGGGGATTTCGCCGCGTACAGCGTGGCGAACGAGGAATGCCTCGACACGATCGCCCGCTACTACGAGGCATACGGCTATTTGCTCGATCCGCACACCGCCTGCGGCGTCGCGGCCGCGGACAAGCGGTCGGACAAAGGCGAAGTCACGATCGCGCTGTCGACCGCCCATCCCGCGAAGTTCGACGAGGCGATCCGGCTCCGGAACATCTCCCAGGTCTATCCCGAGCCGATTCAGGCGCTGTTCGGCAAGCCGCGCCGCGTCACGGTCGTGGCGAATGCGAACGACCGGGTGAAGGAGCAGCTCGAAGCGTTCTTCGGCTGAGCAGACGGGCGGCCCATGCATGCCGCCGGTCGATCTGTCATACAAAAGCAATCCTGAACAGGCGGTCTGAACCATCGTCATGATACGGTAATGGCGGGAGACGATGCGGATGGAATGGCTGGAGCGGATGAACCGGGCGCTGGATTATATCGAGAGCCGGCTGGAAGACGGCGTGAGCATCGAGGAGGCGGCCAAGGCGGCGTACTCGTCGGCGTTCCATTTTCACCGGCTCTTCCATATGGTGACCGGGCTTACGGTGACGGAGTACATCCGGCGCCGGCGGCTCACGCTGGCGGCGCAGGAGCTGGCGTCGACTTCGGCCCGGGTCGTCGATGTCGCGCTCAAGTACGGGTACGATTCGCCCGAGTCGTTTGCCAAGGCGTTCCGCAGGCTGCACGGCATCGCGCCGTCCGAAGCCCGCAATCCCGGCGCCCGGCTGAAGGCTTTTCCCCGCATGGCGTTCCAATTATCCTTGAAGGGAGTTCATGCGATGGATTACCGGATTGTCGAACGGGAAGCGTTCCAGGTCGTCGGGAGGGTGCTGAACACGACGTGCCGGGACGGCGCAAATTTCAGGGAGATTCCGAAATTCTGGAACGACGGTTATGCGGAAGGCTGGATCCCGCGGCTCGAATCGCTCGCCGGCAAGATGGCGATGGGCGTCTGCCTGCCCATGGATCCCGGCCAGGACGATCTCTCGTACATGATCGGCGTCGAAGCCGGACCGGAGCTGGCCGGAGAGGAGTGGACCGTCTACACGGTGCCGGCGCTCACCTGGGCCGTATTCACGGCGGTCGGGCCGCTGCCGGGTTCCATTCAGGAAACGTTCCAGCGCATTTTCCAGGAGTGGTTCCCGTCGACGAACTACGAGCATGACCACGGGCCGGAGCTGGAAGTTTACCTGGACGGAGATTCATCCGCGCCCGATTACCGCTGCGAGGTCTGGATTCCGATTGTGAAGAAGTAACGGAGCAAAAAAAGGGGCCGTTTCCGGGCAACACTGCCCGGAGGACGGCCCGTTGTTTTTGCGGTTCAGCGCGACCAGATCCGGTACAGGATCACGGCCGCTTCCGCGCGCGTCAGCGCGCTTCCGGGTGCGAGCTTGCCGCCCGAGCCCTGCACGATGCCCGCGGCGACCAGCTTCTTCACGCTGTTTGCGGCGTAGCCGGCCACGGCGTCGGCATCGCTGAACGCGTCGAGCGATCCGCCCGCCGGAAGCGGTCTGCCCGCGACCGCGAGCGCCCGGTCGACCATCACCATCATCTCCTGGCGGGTGACGAAAGCGTCCGGATGGAACCGGCCGTCCGCGTCGCCCCGGATGATGCCGAGCCGCTTCGCGTTCGCCAGCTCGGCCAGCAGCGAGTGCGACGCGGGCACGTCGGTGAACACCGCTCCGTTCTCATCCCCGCCTTGCAGCTCCAGCAGCCGGACGAGCATGGCGACGAATTCGGCTCGGCTGACCGGATCGAACGGACGGAAGACGCCCTCGCCGGAACCCGCGATGAGACCGCGGGAAGCCATCGCCTCAATCGCCCGCTTCGCCCACGCCACGCCGGCGATGTCGCTGAACGCCGCGTCCGCGTAGGCGACCGCATAGACGCTGAAGTGGGTCGTGCGGAACACCACGGCGCCGGATGCGGCGTCGTAGCGGCCGTTCGGCACGGCCGTCGCGTTGCCTTCGCCGTCGATGTACCAGACGACAATCCGGTCCGGATTCGCCCGTTCTTCTGCCGTCGGCTCATACGGAATGGACACGGTGACCGGCGCATTCGGGTTGTTCCAGGCGATCGGTTTGCCGCCGGCCAGCACGTTCAGGCTGATTGCCGGCCGATCGCCGATCCGGTCGCGCACGGCTTCATCGAGTTCCCGGACATCGACTTTGGCAATCGAGAGCACAACCGTCCCGTCTTCCGTGTCGATGTCTTCCAGCATATTTGACGGAATGTCGATTTCACCCAGCGGCGTCTTCAGTCTGATCACGAACGGTTCGCTGCCGTCCAGGCTTGCCGCCGGCAATTTCACTTCGACGGTATCCGCGTCCGCCGCTTCGATCTCCACGACGACGGTCTTGCCGCCGCTTGCGTCCGGCTCGGTCTTCCCGAGGGAATTCGACAGCGCGCTGCCGCTGAGGCTCGCTTCCGCCACGCCATTCCTGACCGTCGGCTTGATCGTTATGGAACCGTCTTCATTGACCGTCGGTTCCGAAGTCGAAATCGGTACATAGGCGTAGCCCGGACCGGGGCCAGGACCGGGACCGGGTTCTTCCGGTTCACCAGGCTCTTCCGGCCCGCCCGGTTCTTCCGGCTGCGGCGACTCCAACACCAGCGTCAGGACGCCGAAGACGGACGGGTCCTGCCAGCCTTGTCCCGTCAGGTCGTTCCAGTTGGCCACGCTCCGGCGGGAACCGCCTTGCGCGTCGTTGATCTGCACATCGAAGCCGATCTTGTGGTTCTCCGACGGCTCGATCGTCTTGAACGGAATCTTCACTTCAACCGTGTAATTCGTGCCGTTCACGACGACCGCGGACTCGAAGCCTTCGGAGATGCTGCCCGGATTGAACGACGGCTCGTTCTCGTAGTTCACCCGGTATTGCCCGACGCCCGGTCCGTAGGAAGCCGCCTTGCTGTTCGTCTCGTCCACGAAAACCTCGATGGAGTCCTGCTCGTGCGCCACCGTGCTCGAGCGGTCCAGCTCGGTGTCCTCGACGTGAACCAGGACGTACAGATTGTCTTCGTCCCACAGCACCCGCGCCGTGCCCTTGGCGCCGTTGTGCGCCGTCTGATAACGCGCGATCGGCAACACTTCCGCCTTGCTCCAGACCTCGTCCTCCTCGCCGTCGATGACCGGCGTGCCGTAAGCCGCCGTTGCCTGCAGCGCCTCCCGCGACGCCGGCGGATGATCCTCGAGGAATTTGTCGGGATCAATGACCGCGTAGTAGGCCGGTTTCGCCTGGAACCGGCTGTCGAACAGCAGCGGGCTGTTGGCCGACCTCCAGCTCGTGCCGTCATCCAGGCCCCAGAAGGTGACGCGCGTGATGTGATCGGCATACTCCTTGTACAGCTGGAACAGTTGGGCATACAGCTGCCCTTGCCGGATCGCCTGCTCTTCCGAGAGCGCGCCGTTCGTTCCGGCCATGATGTCCAGCTCGGTGATGCCGACTTTCAAGCCCAGCCCGATGATCCGCTCGATTGATGCCCGCACATTCGCCGGGTTCGTGTTCAGGTTGTAATGCGCCTGCATCCCGATGCCGTCCACGAGCTTCTTGTCGCTGCCCGTTTCCTCCGCGTACCGCTCGTTCAGCTCCTTGACCATCTCGGCGATGGCCGTCGCCTTGTTCTGATTGTCGTCGTTGTAGTCGTTGTAGTACAGCTCGATGTCCCAGCCGTGCTCATCGATCACTTCTCTTGCCGCCTTGAAGGCTTCGTAGAGATAGTCCGGACCGATGGCGTAATACCAGCCGGATCTGCGCAGCGAGTCCCGCCAATCCGTCGGATTCGGCGGATTGTCGTTCATCGCCTCGTTCACGACGTCCCAGGAGATGACCCGGTCCCCGATCGTCTCGACGACGGTCCGGATATGGGTCCTCAGGTTCTGCAGCGCCGTGTCCCGGTCGAGATAGAGCACGTTGCCGTTCTCATCCCGCAGCGGGTTGCCGCTCTCATCCACCTGCGTATGCAGCCAGTTCGGAGACTGCGCATGCCATACAAGGACGTGCCCGTGCACTTTGAACCCGTTCGCCCGCGCCTGCTCGACCAGGTCGATCTGGCCGGACAGATCGAACTCCCGCGTTCCGGACTTGTAAGCGTAGTCCGGCTTCATGAAGTTCTCGGCGGTCAGCAGACTGTAGTGCTTCTTCAGCATCTGCAGCCGCTCGCCTTCCTGGAAGTCCCACGGGTTCATGATCCCGCCGATCGGGAAGTAATCCTCGTAGACTTCCTTCAGCGACGGCAGCGTCAAGTCCGGATCGGGCGTCGCGGGCTGTCCGACGACTTTCACTTCGAAGTCGTCGAGCAGGAAGGTGCGCGCCCCGCCGGGGTTCTCCGCCACTTCCACATAGGCGCTCAGAATGTCGCCGGGTTGCTCGGACTGCGTATAGACGCCGCTCAGTTTCACCCATCCCTGATTGGTGACCCGCACATCCGGCGATACGTTGACGTAACTGTTCTGTCCGTTGTGGACGCTGATCCGGAGCAGCGTCGCCGCCTGACCTTCGGCCATCTTCGCCCATACGGACAGCTCGTATTGGCGGCCTTGCTCCAGCTTGCCCCGCACATCGAGCAATGCGCCGTCGAATTGGTTGGATACCGTCGTCTGCAGGCTCTGCCTGCCGCCCGGCGTATGGTTGTCCTTGTCCGTCACCTCGATGCCATCCGCGCCGAATCGGCGCACCCAACCTCCGATACCGCTTTCAAAATCCTCACGAATGATGACATTCTGATCCGGTTCTCCCGGTTCCGTCTCCGGAGGAGTCACATCCACAATCCGCACTTCGTCGATATGCAAATCAGAAAGCAGCGTGTTTCCCTCGGCCGGCTCGATCCAGAGCAAGACTTCCCTGGTCGCGTCCGGGATCGCGAACGCTCCGCTCGAGAACGTCGTCCATCCGTCCGCCGTGACGGGTTGGTTGCCGACCATCCAGGGGTAAATGTCATCACCCAGGATCGGCGAATCCACCTTGGATGCAATGTGGAATTGCCCGGCCCCTTCGCTCAGTCTCAATTTGAGCGAGATGTCGTAGACGCGATTGGACTGCAAGACGGCGGTCAAATTGAGAAGCGGCTGGCTGCCCGCATCCTGGCGGCCTCCGAACTTCAGGAATTTGGAACCGCTTGACGCGTCGCCCTCGGAGATCTCAAAATGACCCGAAGCGTGTCCCCAACTTTTGCGCTCCCAGCCCGTGTAGTCGTCGTCTTCGAAGTCCTGGAACCATACGACGTTGCCTCCGGGGTCTTCCGCCGCTGCAGCCGGCGCCGCAAGCCCGCCCGGGATCAGCAGGAGCAGCGCGAGCAAAAAGGCCATGCGTCTTTGCAGCTGGCTTCTCATGTCGAAATGAACCGCCTCCTTCTGGATCAGAAATGATTGAAGCGCTTCCAAGATAGATGGAAATCGCCCCAGAACTATTTACCCCGGGGAAGCTAAAACGAAACAGCCAAGGCATGGAATTTGGCTCGGAACAGTGCGGAAGGACGGAGTTTGGTCTGTCCTGCTTTCATTGCGGGAAGGTTCGGCTATAATGGGGTCGTCAGGAGCGATGCGGCGCGGCCCGTATCGCCTCCGCGGGAGGTAACGTCATGAAGGAATGGATCACGGCCGCCGAAGCGGCCCGCATGCTGTCCATCTCGATCGCGTCGGTGCGCAACTGGGCGAAGGCCGGTCGGCTGCGCGGCGTCAGGAGCGGCCGGACGCTCGTCTTCGACCGCGCGGAAGTCGAGGCGCTGAAGGAGGCGCTCGATTCGGGCCGCGCGGCGCGGCTCCGGAGCCGGCGCAACAAGACGGCGGCGGACGGCGCGTTCGTCCCGGCGGGCTATGTGCGGACGAAGGCGTACGAGCGGCTGGCGCGGCAAGCAGCCGAGATCGCCGCGGACCGGCTTGATCCGCGGCTCGCGCTGCTGGAGCTGGCGCTGAAGCTGCTGATCGGCCGCGGGCACCTGGAAGCGCCGCCCGAAGCCGGCGAGGCCGGTCTGGCCGAGCGGTTTCTCGAAGGCCGGCTGGACGCCGGCGGCTTCGCGCCGCTGCTTCGCGAACTGTGCGGGATCGGCGGGGCCGGAGAGACCGGCGCTGCCGCCGGAGCGGAGCGAATCGGCACGGCAGGCGCGGCGGACACGGCGAGCGCGGCGGACACGGCGAGCGCGGCGGACGGGCGCGACGCGGCGGACACGGCGAGCGCGGCGGACGGGCGCGACGCGGCGGACACGGCGAGCGCGGCGGACGGACGCGACGCGGCGGACGGACGCGACGCGGCGGGCATCGCGGGCGCGGCGGACGGACGCGACGCGGCGGGCATCGCGGGCGCGGCGGACGGACGCGACGCGGCGGGCATCGCGGGCGCGGCGGACGGACGCGACGCGGCGGGCACGGCGGGCGCGGCCTTCGGACCCGCCCGCGCGTCCGAAGGCCGGCCGGCCGGCGCTCCGGCCCGCGGCCTCCCGCCGCTCGACGCGGACGCCCGGCGCCGGCTGCGCGAGCTGGCGCGGCTGTCCGTTCCGTATGTGGAAGGCGACGACCTGCTCGGCCTCGTCCATCTGTCGCTCGCCCGCCTGCGCCTGCGCAAGGCCACCGGCGCCTACTACACGCCTTCGGCGATCGTCGAATCGCTCGTGGACGAGGCGCTCGCCGCATGGCCGGAGGATGCCGGGCCGCCGCGTGTCATCGACCCGTGCTGCGGGTCGGGCAACATCCTGATCCGCGTCTGCCTCGCGCTGAAACGCCGGCTCATGGCCCGCGGACTCGCTGCCCGCGAAGCCGACCGGCTCCTGCGGGAGCGCGGCGCGCTGACGGGCTTCGACATCGACGGAACGGCCGTGCTGCTCGCGCGGCTCAACCTCGCCCTGCTCGCCGAGCCGGACGGCCGCGGCGGTCTGCCTCCCGAATTCCCGATTCTCCGGCGGGACGCGCTCCGCGACGCGGCATCGCAACCCGCGGGCTCTCCGGAAAGCGGCCCTTACGATCTCGTCATCGGCAACCCGCCCTGGGGCTTCCGGTTCCCGCCCGAGGAGTCGGAGCTGATCAAGCGCCGGTTCCGGACCGCGGCCGTCTTCGGCGCGGAATCGTTCGGCCTGTTCATCGAGGCGGGTCTTGCGATGCTCCGGGACGGCGGCGTGCTCGCCTACGTCCTGCCCGAGTCGCTGCTCACGGTCGACCGGCACGCCGAAGCGCGCCGCCTCATCGCCGAGCAGACCGAAATGCTCGGCATCACGCTCGCCGGCAGCCCGTTCGCGGGCGTAAGCAGTCAGGCCGTCACGCTGACGCTGCGCAAGCGCCCGCCCGGGCACGGGCACGCCGTCGCCGTCCGGGACGGGCGCGCAGGCGGCCGGGCGGAACCGATCGCGCAGCGGCGGTTCCGGGCCAATCCGGGCTTCGCCTTCAACGTGCGCGCCACAAGCGCGGAACACGCGATACTCGAGCGGATGCGGACCGCGCCCGGCGTCTGGCATCTGAAAGACCGCTGCGATTTCGCCCTCGGCATCGTCACCGGCGACAACCGCGCCCATGTGCGCGAGTTCCCGGACGGGCGCGTTCCCGAGGGATGGGAACCGGTGCTGCGGGGCGCCGATGTGTCCGCTTATCGCGTCCGTCACACGGGGCGGTATATCCTTTTCACCCCGGAACGGTTCCAGCAGACGGCGCCCGAGCCGCTCTACCGCGCCCCGGAGAAGCTGATCTACCGGTTCATCTGCGCGGACCTCGTGTTCGCCTGGGACGACCGGCAGCTTCTTACGCTGAACAGCGCGAACATCATCATCCCGCGCGCGCCGGGCTACCGCATGAAATACGTGCTCGCGGCGCTCAATTCCCGGCCCGTCCGGTTCTACCACACCCGCGCGCACGGTTCCGTCAAGGTGCTGCGCCGCCACATCGAGGCGCTGCCGCTTCCGGCCTGCCCGCCGGAGGAGCAGGAGCGGATCGCCGCGCTCGCGGACGAGCTGATCGCCTGCGAAGATCCGGCCGGGCGGCTGGAACTGTACGAAGCGATCGACCGGCGCGTCTTGGCGCTCTACGGCTTCGATGCCGACGAACAGCGGCTTGTCGCCGCGCGGATCGGCCCGCCCGCCGCGCCGCGCCCGCGCCCATAAGCGTAAGAAAAACGCCTGACGGCGTCCTTTAGTTCGTGCGATTTAGTTCATACGTGCAAAATAGCCGGCTGTAGGGAACAATCTACACCCGGCTTATTTTCTTACATCGCTTATCCTGTACTCGTAACC
>Ga0310837_100133_pt1 | contig 88837 bp, 66 predicted proteins | sample SM_ome_5_FD_201315 | JGI IMG/M metagenome (GOLD analysis project Ga0310837, IMG submission 201315) | Sorghum-adapted microbial communities enriched on stacked mutant (SM) sorghum from Joint BioEnergy Institute, Emeryville, California... ...
GTTATGAACCGCACACGAAGGTGCTGCGGAACGTTTCCTTGAAGATCCGCGCGGGCGAGACCGTCGCGCTGGTCGGCCCTTCCGGCGCCGGGAAATCGACGATCTGCAGCCTCATCCCGCGCTTCTATGATGTGGACGAGGGTGAAATCACGATCGACGGCATTCCGATAAAAAAGATGACGCAGCATTCGCTGCGTTCGAAGATCGGCGTCGTGCAGCAGGATGTGTTCCTGTTCAACGGCACGATCCGCGAGAACATCGCCTACGGCAAACCGGGCGCTTCCGAAGATGAGATCATGGAAGCGGCGCGCCGGGCGCATCTCGAGGAGTTGATCCGCGGGCTGCCGAACGGGCTCGACACGGTCATCGGGGAGCGCGGGCTGAAACTTTCGGGCGGACAGCGGCAGCGGCTCGCGATCGCGCGGATGTTTCTGAAGAATCCGCCCATACTGATATTGGACGAAGCGACATCGGCGCTCGACACCGAGACGGAGCGGATTATCCAGCAGGCGCTGGAGGAGCTGGCGGCAAACCGGACAACGATCGTCATCGCCCACCGGCTGGCGACGATCCGCGGCGCGGACCGCATCTTCGTCGTCAGCGGCGACGGCATTGCGGAGCAAGGGCGGCACGAGGAGCTGCTGGCGAAGGACGGCATCTACGCGCGGCTGCACCGGGCGCAATTCGGCAGGCCGCTCGCGACGTGCGCCGGCGGGGGACTTGCCCGTCAACTCCGACATAGACGGGGCACCCCCCATTTGTTATAATTGGTAAGGTAAATTTGCGGCCGTGCAATCCGCCAGCCGCCCCATACAGATCCAGCGCACGGAGGCGAACGTATGGAGAAATACGTCAACAGCTACGTGATCGTGGTCATTTTTGTCATATTGGGCATCCTGCTTCCGATCGTCGCGCTCGGGATAGGCCGACTGCTCCGGCCGAACAAGCCGACGCGGGAAAAGCAGACGACGTACGAAAGCGGGAACGAACCGGTAGGCGAAGGACAGGCGCGCTACAATATCAGGTATTACCTGTACGCCCTGATGTTCGTCATATTTGATGTAGAAACCGTTTTCTTGTACCCTTGGGCCGTTGCTTACAATCAGCTCGGCCTGTTCGTGTTGATTGAAATGCTGATCTTTACGGCTCTGCTTCTGGTGGGGCTGTTCTATGCCTGGAAGAAGAGGGTGCTGAGATGGGATTCGATTTAGAACAGGTGAGGCCTGAAGAGTACGAAGAGCTGCAGCGCAACGTGCTGGTGACGTCGCTTGAACAACTGAAGGCCTGGGCGCGCAGCAACTCGATGTGGCCGCTGACGTTCGGCCTGGCTTGCTGCGCCATCGAAATGATGGGCACGGGCGGCGCGCACTACGACCTTGACCGGTTCGGCGTCTTCTTTCGTCCGTCGCCGCGCCAGTCCGACGTCATGATCGTCGCGGGAACCGTCACGAAGAAAATGGCCCCTCTGCTCCGCCGTCTGTACGACCAGATGCCGGAACCGAAATGGGTCATCGCGATGGGGTCATGCGCGACGGCCGGCGGTCCGTATATCCGTTCATACTCCGTCGTGAAGGGCGTCGACCAGATCGTGCCCGTCGACGTCTACATTCCGGGCTGCCCGCCGAATCCGGCGGCGCTCATCTACGGCATCAACAAGCTGCGGGAGAAAATTCGTTACGAGGCGAAGACAGGGAAGCAGGTGACGAATCGGTGAGCGAAGAGAACAAGCGCGAAGCGGGCCGGCAGGAGACGTCGCCGGCTGCGGAGCAGCAGGAGCCGGCGGCTCCGGAGCAACGTGAACCGGCGAATACGCAAGAGGTTGCCGGCGCCGAACCCGCCGGCGCGGGCGCGGAGCACCCCAACCAGCCGCAGCCGGACACGATGCCGGAGCATCCGGATGCATCCGCATCCGACAAGCCGGCTGAACCGGCCGCGCCCTCGGCGGCCGATGCGAACGCGGACGCGCCGGCCGCCCCGGCCGAAGCCGGCGGTGACGCGTCTGCGGGCGCAGGCGCGGGAGCCGGCGCCGTGGATCCCGAGCGCGAGGCGAAGATCAAGGCGGCGCAGGAGGCCCGCGCCGCACGTCTGGCGGCGAAGGCCGCGGCCGAAGCCGGCGGTGACGCGTCTGCGGGCGCAGGCGCGGGAGCCGGCGCCGTGGATCCCGAGCGCGAGGCGAAGATCAAGGCGGCGCAGGAGGCCCGCGCCGCACGTCTGGCGGCGAAAGCCGCCGCAGAAGGCGGCGGTGACGCGCCGGCTGAGCCGAAGCCGCCGTCGCCAAAGCAGCCCTGGCTCGACGAAGCGGTCGAGTTGCTGAAGTCCGAAGTGCATCCGGAAGCGGTCGAAGAAGCGGCGATCAACGAGCTGTCGGACGACATGCCGACGATCACCGTGAAGGCCGGGCATTGGCGCGCAGCGGCCGAGCTGCTGAAGAGCCACGAGAAGCTGGGCTGCAACTATCTGCGCAATGTGACCGGCGTCGATTACGAGACGCATATGGAAGTCGTCTACTTCGTCATCAACCTCGAGACGAAGCGCGAATATGCCATCAAAATCCGCACGGATCGGGACCAGCCGTCCGTTCCGTCAGCGGTGCCGGTATGGCTGTCGGCGGACTGGCCCGAGCGCGAGATCTACGACCTGCTCGGCATCGACTTTCCCGGCCACCCGGACCTGCGCCGCATCATGATGCCGGACGATTGGGTCGGCCATCCGCTGCGCAAAGACTACGTTCCGCTCGATCCGGAGGTGTGACGCGTGATCCGTACCGAAGAACTGCTGCTCAACGTCGGCCCGCAGCACCCGAGCACGCACGGCGTTTTGCGCATCGTCGTCAAGCTCGACGGCGAAGTGATTACGGAAGCGACGCCCGTCATCGGCTATCTGCACCGGGGCACGGAGAAGCTGGCGGAAAGCCTGAACTATACCCAGATCATCCCGTACACGGACCGGATGGATTACGTGTCCGCCATGACGAACAACTACGTGCTTGTGCACGCCGTCGAGAAAATGATGGGCATCGAGGTGCCGGAACGCGCGGAGTTCCTGCGCCTCATTGTGATGGAATTGCAGCGCGTCGCGAGCCATCTCGTCTGGTGGGGCACCTACCTGCTGGACCTGGGCGCGCTGAGCCCGTTCCTGTTCGCGTTCAAGGAGCGCGAGATGATCATCGATCTGTTCAACGAGCTGTGCGGCGCGCGGCTGACCTACAACTATATGCGGGTCGGCGGGGTAAAATGGGACGCGCCCCCCGGCTGGATCGACAAGGTGCGCGACTTCATTCCGCACATGGAGAAGCAGCTCAAGGAATATGAGCGGCTCGTCAGCGGCAACGAGATTTTCCTCGCGCGGGTCAGGGGGATCGGCAAGTACGACGCCGAGACGGCGATCGCCTACGGCCTCTCCGGCGCGAATCTGCGCTGCACCGGCGTGAAGTGGGACCTGCGCAAGAACGAGCCCTACAGCCTGTACGACCGGTTCGAGTTCGACGTGCCCGTCGGCACGAACGGCGACTGCTACGACCGGTACATGATCCGGTTCGAGGAGATGCGCCAGTCGCTGCGCATCCTGAAGCAGGCGGTCGAACAGTTCCCGTCCTCCGGCGAGACGATGGGCAAGGTGCCCCGCGCGATCCGGCCTCCGGCCGGCGAGACGTACGTCCGCATCGAATCGCCGCGCGGCGAGATCGGCTGCCATATCGTCTCGAAGGGGAAGGCCGAGCCTTATCGCCTGAAGTTCCGCCGGCCTTCGTTCATGAATCTGCAGATTCTGCCGAAGCTGCTTGTCGGTGAGACGATGACGAACCTCATCGCGATTCTGGGCGGTGTGGACATTGTCCTCGGGGAGGTCGACTGCTGATGAGCGATTGGGTGGAACAACCGCTTTCCTGGGGGAATGTCCTGATCTACGCCGTGCTGTCGGTCGTCTTCCTCCTGCTGATTCTCGGATATGTCACCTACGCGATTCTGTTCGAGCGGAAGGTGCTCGGCTGGATGCAGTTCCGGCACGGGCCGAACCGGCTCGGGCCGTGGGGGCTGTTCCAGACGGTGGCGGACGTCCTCAAACTGCTGGTGAAGGAGGACACGATTCCGCACAAGGCGGACCGCGCGCTGTTCATTCTCGCGCCGGCGCTTTGCTACGCGCCGTCGTTCGCGGCGCTGGCCATCATTCCGTACACGCGGGAGCTGTACTTCGCCGATCTGAATGTCGCCGTCGTCTACTACGCGGCGCTGTCGAGCATCTCGACGATCGCGATCGTGCTCGGCGGCTGGGCGTCGAACAACAAATATTCGCTGCTCGGCGGCATGCGCTCGGCGGCGCAGATGATCAGCTACGAAGTGCCGCTCATCCTCTCGATCGTCGGCACGGTCATGATGACGGGCAGCATGAGCCTGCGCCAGATTGCCGAAGCGCAGGGCAACTGGTTCTGGGAGTGGAACTTCCTGCCCCAGATCATCGGCTTCGGCGTCTTCATCGTCGCCGCGGTATCGGAGCTGAACCGTTCGCCGTTCGACCTGCCGGAGGCGGAGTCCGAGCTCGTCGCCGGTTACCACACCGAGTACAGCGGCTTCCGCTTCGCGTTCTTCATGCTGGCGGAATATGTCTACATGTTCGCGATTGCGGGCCTCGCGTCGGTGCTGTTCCTCGGCGGCTGGCATCCGCCGGCGCCGTTCCTCGGGTTTATCCCGGGCATCGTCTGGATGCTGCTGAAGATGGCCTTCGTCATCTTCTTCATGTTCTGGCTCCGGGCGACGATGCCGCGCGTGCGCATCGACCAACTGATGGGATTCGCGTGGAAGGTGCTGGTGCCGCTCGCGATTCTGAACGTGTTCGTGACGGCCGTCTGTCTCGAGCTTTTCATCAAAGGGTAACGGGGGGTAAGGGCCATGAAAGGTTTGATCCAGGGTCTGGGCGTAACGCTCAAGGCGATGACGACGAAAAAGGTCACCTATGCCTACCCGGACGTGCCGATTGAGATGCCGGACCGGTTCCGGGGCGTCCAGCATTTCGAGCCGGACAAATGCATCGTCTGCAACCAGTGCGCGCGCATCTGTCCGACGGAGTGCATCACGCTCGTCGGCAAGCCGAATCCGGATCCCGAGAAGAAAGGCAAAGTGATCGACACCTACGACATCAACTTCGAGCTGTGCATCCTGTGCGATCTGTGCACCGAAGTGTGCCCGACCGAAGCGATTGTCATGACGAACAATTTCGAACTGGCGGTCTACAGCCGCGACGAACTGTTCAAGGACCGGGAATGGCTGGAGGAGAACAACACGAATGTCCGCGAGGACAACAACAACATCGGCGCGCCGCAGAGAGGGGGCGCGAAGTAACCGATGGGCGGTTTCTACATCAACTGGTCCGGCGAACTGGCCGCGTTCTTCGCGTTCGCCGTCGTCATGATCGTCGGCGCGGTGCTGATGCTGACACTGACGAAGGTCGTCCACATGGTGGTTTCGCTGGCGGCCGTCTTCCTCGGCCTGGGCGGCATGTTCGTCGTGCTGGAGGCCGAATTCGTCGCCTTCGTGCAGGTGCTCATTTACGCGGGCGCCGTCACGATCCTCATGATCTTCGGCATCATGATGACGCACCACCAGGCCGTGCAGCACGAACCCGCAAGGCCGGTGCACGAGATCGTATCGGCCGTCGCGGCGATTCTGCTGTTCGGCATTCTGTTCTACGCGATCCGGACCACGGAGTTCGAGCCTTCGGCTCCGCCGCTGCAGGCCGGGGTCGACAATGCGATGGAGATCGGCAAGCAGTTGTACACCCAGCACGTCATTCCGTTCGAGCTGGTGTCGGTTCTCCTGACGGTCGCGTTCATCGGCGCGATCGTGATCGCGAAGAAGGAGGCGGAGTAGCGTGCTGTCTTCGTACCTGACCATGGCCGCCATTCTGTTCTGCATCGGGCTCTACGGCGCCCTGTCGAAACGCAACGCCGTCATCGTGCTCATGTCGGTGGAGCTGATGCTCAACGCGGTGAACCTGAATCTGGTCGCCTTCTCGAAATACGGCGTCGTGCCGTCGCTCGCGGGCCAGATTTTCTCGCTGTTCACCATTTCGGTGGCGGCCGCTGAGGTGGCGGTCGGCGTCGCGATCCTGATCGCGCTGTTCCGCGCGCGCGGCGCGGTGAACGTCGACGAATTCAACGAGATGAGGAGGTAGCGGCTATGGCAACCGTGTACTCGCAATACGCCTGGCTCGTTCCGGTGTTCCCGCTCGCGGCCTTCCTCATCCTGACGGCGTTCGGCCGCGGCATGAAGCAGGCCGGCGCCATCGTCGCCGCGCTCGGATCGTTCGGGGCTCTCGCCCTGTCGGCGCTCGTGCTCATCGAGCATCTGGGCGGCGCCGACGAATACAACGACAGCTTCAACTGGATCGAGATCGGCGGCTATGCGTTGACCGCCGGTTTCGACGTGACGAATTTGACGGCGCTCATGATGGTCGTCGTCTCGCTCGTCGCGTTCCTGGTCAACGTGTACTCGATCGGCTACATGAAGGACGACGAGCGCATCACCGTGTTTTTCGGCTACGTGGCGCTGTTCACGTTCTCGATGCTCGGGCTCGTGCTCGCCGACAATCTGCTTACGCTCTATATTTTCTGGGAGCTCGTCGGGGTCTGCTCGTTCCTGCTCATCGGCTTCTGGTACCAGAAGCCGGAGGCGAAGGCCGCGGCGAAGAAGGCGTTCATCGTCACGCGGATCGGCGACGTCGGCCTGCTGATCGCGCTCCTGCTCCTGTTCTGGTACATGCCGGATCACGACCTGTCGTTCGCCGCGATCGAGAACGTATTCGGCCAGACCGGTCTGATCACGGAAGGCATCACGACGCTGATCGCGATTCTGATCTTCGTCGGAGCGGTCGGCAAGTCCGGCCAGTTCCCGCTGCACGTCTGGCTTCCGGACGCGATGGAAGGCCCGACGCCGATCAGCGCCCTGATCCATGCCGCGACGATGGTCGCCGCCGGCGTGTTCCTGGTCGCCCGCACGTTCCCGATCTTCGAAGCGTCGCAAGCGGCGCTCGACACGGTCGCCTGGGTCGGCGCCTTCACCGCGATCTTCGCGGCGTCGATCGCGCTCGCGCAGAACGACATCAAGCGGATTCTGGCCTATTCCACCGTCAGCCAGCTCGGCTACATGATGATGGCGATCGGGCTCGGCTCGGTGACGGCCGGCATGTTCCACCTGTTCACGCACGCGTTTTTCAAGGCGCTCCTGTTCCTCGGGGCGGGCAGCGTCATCCACGCGGTTCATACGCAGAACATTCACGAGATGGGCGGCCTCGGCAGAACGATGAAGACGACCGCCTGGACGTTCGCGGTCGGCGCGCTCGCGCTCGCCGGCATCCCGCCGCTCTCCGGTTTCTGGTCGAAGGACGCCATTCTGGCGGAAGCGCTCCACGCGAATCCGGCGCTGTTCGTCGTCGGCATCGCGGCCGCGCTTCTGACGGCGTTCTATATGTCGCGCCTGTTCTTCCTCGTCTTCGCGGGCAACCCGAAGTCGGGCGGCGAAGCGCACGAATCGCCGGCTTCCATGACCGCGCCGTTGGTTGTGCTGGCGGTGCTGGCGGTCGTCAGCGGTTTCGTCGAAATGCCGTTTGGCGGCACGGGCTGGCTCGGCGAATGGCTCACCGGACACGCGGCGGAGCATGAGGGCACGGCGCTGGTCATGCTCATCTCCACGGCGGTCGGCCTCCTGGGCATCTATCTCGGCTGGCTGATCTACGTGAAGGGCGCCATTTCGCGTGATGTCGTCACGTCGCGCGCGCCCTGGCTGACCCGTCTGCTCGAGCGGAAGTATTACCTTGACGAGATCTATCACGCGGTCTTCACGGTCTCGCTGCGCGCGATCGGCCGGGCGTTCGACGCCTTCGACCGCCACGTCGTCGGCGGCGCCGTCCGGCTGGCCGGAGGCGCGGCGGTCTGGACGGGCCGCGCGGCCACCCGGATGCAAAGCGGCCAACTGCAGTCCTACGGGCTGTATGTCGTGATCGGTCTGGTCATTCTCGTTGCAGCGATTGCCGGAAGGAGGTTTTGGTGATGGCGGACTCTTTTCCCTGGCTGACGCTGCTGACGTTCTCGCCGATCATCGGCCTGCTCGTGCTGCTCTTCCTGCCCGGGACGAACGGCCGCGCGCTCCGGACGGCCGCGATTGTGACGACGCTCGTCCCGTTCGGCCTGTCGCTCTGGCTGTTCGCCAGCTTCGACGCGGGGTCGACGGAGGCCTTCCGGGAGCGGGTCGACTGGATCGCGATCGCGCTCAACCACGAGGCGGTCAACATCGGCTCCAGCGCCTACGTTTTCCGGTATCATCTCGCGATTGACGGGCTGTCGCTGCCGCTCGTGGTGCTCGCGTCGCTCGTCGCGGTGATGGCCGCTCTGGCGTCCGTCCATATCAAGAAGCGCTGGAAAGCGTTCTATGTCTGGTTCCTGCTGCTCGAGACGGGAATGCTCGGCGTCTTCCTGGCGCGCGATCTGATCCTGTTCTTCCTGTTCTTCGAGCTGACGCTGATCGCGCTGTTCTTCCTGATCGGCATCTGGGGCTCCCTGAACCGGGAAAAGGCGGCGAACACGTTCCTCATCTACAACGGGCTCGGTTCGGCGCTCATGCTGATCGCGTTCGTGCTGCTGATCGCCACCGCGGGCGCTTCGCTGAACGCGACGGAGCAGGGCGGCGATCTGGTCTACAGCGGCGATTACGCGACGATTGCGGCGAACCTGACATCCGATGAATCGCTCACCAATATGCCGGGCGCGTACGACAACCCGTTCGCGCTGAGTGACGGCATGCGGTGGACGATCTTCATCCTGCTGCTGGCGGCCTTCGGCATCAAGCTGCCGGTGCTGCCGTTCCATACGTGGATGCTCCGCGTTCACGCGGAGGCGCCGCCGTCCGTCGTCATGATCCACTCCGGCGTCCTGCTCAAGATGGGCGGATACGGTCTGATCCGCTTCGGCGTCGGACTGTTCCCCGAGCTGGCGGAGGACGCGTCGTTCGTGCTGGCGCTGCTCGGCGCCGCGAGCGTGCTGTACGGCGCCGTGCTGGCGTTCGTCCAGCGGGAGTTCCGGCTTGTGCTGGCCTATTCGTCGGTCAGCCACATGGGCATCGTGCTGCTCGGCATCGCGTCGTTGAACGAGATCGGCCTGCAGGGCGCGGTGTTCCAGCTCGTGTCGCACGGTCTCATCTCGGCGCTGCTGTTCCTGATTGTCGGCAGCCTGTACGAGCGGACCGGCACGACGGAGCTGGACGAGCTCGGCGGCCTCGCCCGCCCGATGCCGTTCATCAGCGGCGTGCTGCTGGCCGCGGGGATGGCGTCGCTCGGACTGCCGGGGCTGTCCGGCTTCGTCGGCGAGTTCCTCGCCTTCCTCGGCCTGTTCGAGACGATGAAATGGGTGACCGCGGTCGCCGTGATAGGCGTCATTCTGGCGGCCGTGTATATTCTGCGCAGCGTGCTGAAGATCACGTTCGGCCCGCAGCAGGAGCGCTACGCGGCGCTGAAGGACGCGCGGCTGATCGAAGCGCTGCCGATGATCGCGCTGTTCGCCTTCATCGTGCTGCTCGGCGTCTATCCTTCGGTGCTGACGGATACGATGCGGGGCAGCTTCGACAACATCATCGCGCATCTGAACACGAGGATGGGGGGGTAGTCGCATGGTGACAACGGCAACGCAAAGCTTGACCGGACCGGATGTGGCTTACCTCGTCCCCGAGATCATTCTCGTAGGCATGGCGATCTTGCTGACGATCGCGGATCTGCTGCTGCCGAATACGGTCCGCCGCGGCTTTCTGAGCTGGCTGACGCTGGCTTCCCTGGCCGGCGCCGCCGCCGTCGTCGTCTGGCAACTGCTGTCGTTCGATCCGTTCGGCGAAGGCGGCGCGGAAGTCATCTCGCTTCTGCACGACAGCTATCGGATCGACGGGTTCGCGCTCGCGATGAAGCTGGTCATTCTGGCCGCCTCCATGCTCATCCTGCTGATGGGCATCCGGACGATCGGGCGGGACGACGCCATTCCGGACAAGGGCGAAACGTTCACGATGATGCTGCCCGCCGTCACCGGCGCGCTCGTCCTCTGCTCGACGGCGGATCTGATCACGATGTTCGTCGGACTCGAGCTGCTCGGCATTTCGACGTATGTGCTGATCGGCTTCCGCAAGAAGTCGAAGCTGGCGGCGGAAGCGGCGTTCAAATACGTCGTCATCGGCGCCGTCTCGTCCGCGTTCATCCTGTTCGGCATGTCGTACCTGTACGGCGTGACGGGATCGACCAACCTCGGCTGGATTGCCGCGACGCTGGGTCGGTCGCTTACGGAGTATGAAGCGCTCGTCTATGTCGCGCTGTTCTTCCTGGTCGCCGGATTCGCGGTGAAAATCGCGGCCGCGCCGTTCCACGCCTGGTCGCCCGACGTCTACCAGGGAGCGGCGACGCCGGTTACGGCGTTTCTGGCCGTCGTCTCGAAGGCTGCGGCGTTCATCGCGCTCGTTCGCGTGATCTTCAATACGGCGATCATCCAGACGCCGTTCATTCTCGGGCCGAACGTCAGCCCGGTCGGTGAAGACGTGCTGCTCGCGCTGAAGGTGCTGGCGGCCGCCGCGATGATCGTCGGCACGACAGCCGCGCTGCGTCAGAAGAACGTGAAGCGGCTGCTGGCGCTGTCCGGCGTCGCCAACGCGGGTTACCTGCTCGTGCCGCTGGCGATCGGAATCGGCACGACGTCGACCAACAACCTGGGAGACTTCTCGTTCTATCTGGTCGCCTACATGTTCATGACGATCGGCGCCTTCGCGGTCATGGCGGTCGTCAGCCATGCGGCCGGGCACGACGAGCTGAAAGGCTACGCCGGCCTGTACTACCGCGCGCCGTGGACGGCGGCGGGAATGGTCGTGCTGCTCATCTCGCTGGCCGGTCTGCCGGTGACGGGCGGTTTCTTCGGCAAGCTGTTCATTCTGCTCAGCGCCGCGCAGATGAAGGATTATTGGCTGGCCGCGATCATGATCGTGACCAGCGTCATCTCGTATTACTTCTACTTCAGCATCATCCGCCAGATGTTCATGCGGACCGCCGAGACGGAGGCGAAGCTGAACGTCGCCGTTCCGACGGGCATCGCGATCTGGATCTGCGTCGCGGCGACGCTGGCGCTCGGCTTCCTGCCGAACGCGTTCATGGAGATGCTGGAGCAGGTCGTAACGCTGTCCCGCGACGTCTGGGTTGCGATGCCGAGATAACCGCTCGCGGGCGGAGATTTGCGGGCGGCCGGATTGGGGGCGGCTGTCCCGGAGAGAGCGGTTTGACGGGTACTTGGAGATGAAGACATCCGGCTGTACCTTGTCCGGAATGGATGGGTGCGGCCGGATTTTTTTGTGCAAACGGGTTTCCGGCCGGGTGATCCGCAGGCCCTCTACTGAAGCCGGAGCGCCGCCGCGCGGGACCGCCGTTGCGGTCATTGGAATTCTCTCAGGCAGGTGAAAGTTTTTTTAAAAGCATCGGCCAATAGAATCGTTTATAATAAGATCATAGCATGGGAACGGATAAGGACCGATCGCGATGCGAATCATGAAGGTGAACGGCCGGCGGCGCGGCTTTGCCGTGTCCGCGGCGGTGTTGGCGGCTGCGCTGGCCGCTGTCTCTTTGCCTGGCGATATGCGGGGACCATTCGCACCGGACGGAGCCGGCGGCCGGGGAGCGGCAACTCCGGGCACGCCGGCTCCTTCTCCGCAAGCCTCGGAGGATGTACATACAACCGGAAGCTGGCTGCTGAAATGGCGGGAAGGCGCAGAGGCCGCTTCCGCGCGGCTGCCAGGCACCGTCGTGCTGTCGCGGCAGCCGGAGACGGGCTTCGATGTCGTCGCGCCGGCGGACGGCGTAGAGCCGCAGCGCTGGCTCGACGGGCTGGCCGCGCACCCGGATGTGGAATATGTGCATCCCGTCGGCAAGGTTACGCTGCTCGCCGGCGGCGCGGAAAGCGGTGATGAGCGGACGGGCCAGACGGCCGGGACGGTTACGCAGGCAGAAGTGTCAACCCGGGAGGCATCGCGGCATGGAGCGGCGGACCGGACCGAAGCGGCGTCGCGAGAAACGGTGTCCGCACAAGCCGTTGCGTCGCAGACAGCAGCGGAAGTACCGGGCAAGCCCGACGATCCGCTTCTGGACAGGCAGTCTTACTTGACGCTTATCGGAGCGGACCGCGCCTGGGCGCTGGCGCCGGGCATGGCTTCCGATCTGACGATCGCGGTGGTGGACACCGGCGTCGATCTCGATCATCCGGATTTGAAAGACAATCTTGTTTCCGGCATCAACCTGATCGCCCCCGGCAAGCCACCCGAAGACGACAACGGGCACGGCACCCGGGTGGCCGGCGTGCTGGCTGCGGCGGGCAACAACGGCGTCGGGACGGCGGGCGTGCTGTGGAAAGCGAAGATCATGCCGGTCAAGGCGCTGGACGAGAGCGGATTCGGCGATGAGAAGATGCTCGGCGAAGCGATCGTGAAAGCGGTGGATGCCGGCGCGAAAATCGTCGTGCTGTCGGTCGGGTTGTACCGCTACTCTCCCTACATGCAGGAAGTTGTCCAGTATGCCGAGAAGAACGACGTGCTGCTCGTCGCGGCAAGCGGCAACGACGGCCTGCAGCACGGCAGCAAGGCGGCCGTGAAATACCCGGCGGCCTATCCGACCGTGCTGGCCGTCTCCGGCGCGGCGGCGGACGGCAGCCCGGAACGGCGGGCCAACGCCGGCCCCGAAATCGATATCGCGGCGGCGTGGGAAGTATACACGACGGCGCTCGGCGGCGGCTACCGGAAGGAAGAGGGCACGTCGATGGCCGCGCCCCAGGCGGCCGCGGCGGCGGCGCTCGTCTGGTCGCGGGAGCCGGATCTGAAAGCCTGGCAGGTGCGGGAGCGGCTGATGCAGACGGCGCAAGATATCGGATCGCCCGGCCGCGACGATCAGTCGGGAGCGGGGCTGCTGCGGGTCGACCTGGCGCTGCAGGCGACGGCGGCCCCGGATCCGCGGGAGCCGAACGATTCGCGCCTGAGCGCCGCGCCGCTGCCGATCGTGAACCAGGTCGCGGGAGCCTTGAGCGGCGGAACCGATGCCGACTGGTACAAGATCGACGCGCCGCACGACGGGTGGCTGACGCTCGCGTTCGATGGCTATCCCGGAGAGAAAAAGGCCTTTCCCGCGGTGTCCGCCGCGCTGCATCGGGCCGACGGAACGACGTCCGCCGCGGAATGGCGCATGGACGCCGGCAAGGTCGAATGGCCGGTGAAACGCGGCGTTCAATGGCTGGAACTGAAGTTCAAGAACGGCGAGGAATCCGAGGTCGTCCCCTATACGCTGACGACCGGCTTCCGGATGGCCGAAGACCCATATGAACCGAATGACGCGCAAGCTGACGCCTATCAACTGGCGGACTTGACGGACGGTCAACTGAAGGCGGTCGGAACGTTCCATCGGCAGGGCGATCAGGACTGGTATGCCGTGACGATCGGGCAGTCGGGCGATCTGAAGCTGTCGCTGTCGGTCGACACGATGCGCATTGACCCGGCCTTGCTCATCAAGCCCGAGGGCGGCACGGAACAGCGCATCGACGATTACGGCGAAGGCGTCACGGAGCGTGCGAGCGTTCCGGTGAGTCCCGGCCGCTATCTGATCCGGGTGCGCGACGCTTCGTCGCCATCCGCGTATCCAGCGGTCGGCACGTATACGTTGGCATTGGAGCTCGAGCGGAAGCATGAAGATCCGAACGAGCCGAACGACCGGATCTACGCGGCGACGCCGCTCGCGCCGGGCACAGAGTACCGCGGTGTTTTCGCCACCCGGGGCGATGAGGACTGGTTCCGGCTGAAGCTGGACAGCCGCTCGATCGTGACGCTCGTGCTGGATGGTGTGCCGGCGGATCGCAGCGTGCGGATGGAGATCTATAACAAGCGCCAGCAGCTCCTGGAAACCCATGAGACGTCATCCGAAACCGCGGGCATCCGCATCGAGCGCGAATATGAGGAAGGCAACCACTACATCAGGCTGACGTCCGACCGGCCGTTCGACCGGAGCCTGTACCGGCTGCGGGCGGATGTGGAGCCGCTCGTGGGCGGTTTTCGCGATATCGCCGGCCATTGGGCGGAAGATTCGATCGTCAGACTGAACGCGCTCGGCCTCGTGTCGGGCACGGGCGATCACCGGTTCGAGCCGGATCGCGGCATATCCCGGGCTGAAGCCGTCGCGCTCATCGTGCGGGCGCTGGCAAGCAACGCGCCTGCAACCGGCACGGCCGCTTACCGCGACCTGAGCGAGCGGCATTGGGCCTACAAAGCGATCTTGCAAGCGACGGCGGCCGGCATCGTGAACGGGCTGCCCGACGGCAGTTTCGGCCCTGCTCGCCCGGTGACGCGGGCGGAAGCCGCCGTCATGATCGGGCGCGCGCTCGGCCTTGAGCCGCTGCGGACGAAAGCGGCGCCGTTCGCCGACCTTGAGCCCGACCATTGGGCGGCGGCGATGATCAACCGGATGCGGGAAGAAGGGCTGATGAGCGGTGTTCCCGGCGGACGGGTCAGGCCGGATGAACCGGTCAGCCGGGCGGAATTCGGCGTGTTCCTGCTCCGCGCGGTGGAGAAGGGGAGAATGAACTGAGATGGAGGAAGTCTATTTCTCAATGGGGATGAGAGGGCTCCTGTCCGCGGCCGTCATGCTGTTCAGCGTCTATCTCGCCTGGGTCGTGCTTCAGGAGCTCAAGCTCGACGCGTTCCTGAAGCAGCCCAAGGGAAGGCGCGCCGTCATGCTGCGGCTGATGCTTGCGGTCGCGATCGGCTATCTGTTCTCCCGCTTCATCCTCGACTACTGGGAATGGTCAAGTTCGCTGCGGCTGCTTGTCGAATAAGGCGGACGGTTTCCGTCAACAATGGTATTGATTCTACGGTCCGAATCCGGCAATCGGCCGCGAATGATGCAGGATGTCGGGAATTTTCGCCAAAATCTGTATATATTCGAAATTTTGTGCTTGTCGATCCGTGTAAGGAAATGCTAAGATATTCAAAGAATGCTGGACGGACAAGCAAAAAACGGCTTGCGCCGTCCTCTCCGGGCAAGCGCATCCGTTATGAGAAATGTACGTGTTCGGATCGTGATGGGTTAGGATCATGTGCGCGGAGGGACCCCTATGTGCAAAATTATTGTCCGCGGCGGGCGGCGGCTCTCCGGAACGGTACGCATCAGCGGCGCCAAGAACGCGGTGCTGCCCATTCTGGCCGCGTCGCTGCTCGCCGAAAAAGGCGTCAGTGTCATTCGAGACGTCCCCCTGCTTGATGATGTCTTGACCATCCGGCAGGTGCTGTCTTCGCTCGGCGCCGGACTCCGCCAGGACGGCGATACCGTCTTTGTCGATGCTTCATCGCTGCAAAGCTTCGAACCACCATACGAACTTGTCCGTAAAATGCGGGCGTCTTTCCTCGTGATGGGCCCTCTGCTGACGCGATTCGGACAGGCGCGCATCTCGCTGCCCGGCGGATGCGCCATCGGCACGCGCCCGATCGACCAGCACCTGAAAGGTTTCGAAGCGATGGGCGCGGAAATCGCCCTGGGGCAAGGGTACATAGACGCGCGTACGAACGGCCGGCTGAAAGGCGCGAAAATCTACCTCGATGTGCCGAGCGTCGGCGCGACTCAGAACATCATGATGGCGGCCGCGCTTGCGGAAGGGACGACCGTCATCGAGAACGCGGCGCGTGAGCCGGAAATCGTCGATCTGGCGAATTTCATGAACAATATGGGCGCCATCGTGCGCGGAGCGGGCACGAGCATGATCCGCATCGAAGGGGTCGACATCCTTCGCGGCGCGGAGCATACCGTGATTCCCGATCGGGTGGAAGCCGGCACTTATATGGTCGCCGCCGCCATTACCGGCGGAGATGTCATGATCGAAGGCGCGATCGCCGATCATTTGACTCCGGTCATCTCGAAACTGGAAGAAATGGGCGTCGAATTCGTGGAGTGCGAAAGCGGCATCCGCGTGACGGCGAGCCGGCCGCTGCGCGCCGTCGACGTGAAGACGCTCCCGCATCCCGGTTTTCCCACCGACATGCAGTCGCAAATCATGGCGCTGCTCATGGTGTCGGAAGGCACGAGCGTCGTGACGGAGACGGTGTTCGAGAACCGGTTCATGCATGTGGAAGAGTTCCGCAAGCTGCAGGGACAAATCCGGGTGGAAGGACGGTCAGCCATCGTGACGGGCGGCGCGAAACTGGTCGGCGCGAAGGTGTGCGCCACCGATCTGCGCGCCGGCGCCGCGCTGATCTGCGCCGCGCTGCGGGCCGAAGGCGAGACGGAAATCACGGGCGTTCATCATATTGATCGCGGATACTTGCAGATTACGGAGAAGCTGGCGGCGCTCGGCGCGGACATCCGCCGGATCGAAGCGGAAGCCGCGATTGCCCGCGCGGCGGAAGAAGCGCAGTCCATTCGCCTTGAGGAAGCGGAGCCGGAGGCCGAAGCCGTCTTCGCCCGCGACATGGAGCGCGCCCGCGTTCAGGTGCGGCCTTCCTGGGCGTGAAGAATACCAGATATTTGCGACAGGAACGCGTTGCGTAAGACGCGTTCTTTTTTTTTGCTTGGCGAGCGCGAGCCCTGTGGTTCTGTCCTACCAATCGGCTTCATAGGATGTACCAAGGCCGGCGGATGAGAGATTCAAGCGGACGGACCAGTGTCGATTGGAGGGCATGCGCAATGAGACGGCGACCGGCATGGAGGCGCATTTTGCGGAGCGGCGCAGGAACGTCGGGCTGGATGACGGCGTTTCTGCTCGGCATGGCGGCGGCCATGTTGCTGAAGCTGATATCCGCAGGCGGCGGGATGTCGGAATCCGGCAGTCCGCATGCAAGACCCGGCGCGGGCGAGACGGCGTCGGAAGCGTTGGAGGCCGGAAACGAGCAGGCGGGCGGGCCGCGGCCAATGAAAGACGGAAGCGTCGGGGAGCGCGACGGATTCGAATCACAGACCAGCGAGGCGGTCGGACGGACCGGCGACGGTTTCGGACAGGCAGAGGCGCCGGACGAGCCGTTCGTGCGCGTCCGCCTTGCGGAGGAAGGACGCGTGGAGACGGTGCCGCTGGAGACGTATGTCCGCGGCGTCGTCGCGGGAGAGATGCCGGCGGATTTCGAGCTTGAAGCGCTGAAGGCGCAGGCGATCGCGGCCAGGACGTACATCGTCCGCAAGCTGCTCGCCGCGGCGCGGGATGCCGGCGAAGACGGCCCCGAGTACGATGTGACGGACGGCGAGGGCGACCAGGTGTATGTTCCGCTTGAGAAGTTAAAGGCAATGCAGCTTGAACGGAAGGACGACTTCAAGCGGATCGACCGGGCGGTCGCCGAGACGGAGGGGCTTGTGCTGACTTACGACGGTGAACCGATTCAGGCGGCCTATTTCTCGACGAGCGGCGGGTATACGGAGAATGCCGGGGACTACTGGTCCGCGGAAGTGCCGTACCTGAAGAGCGTGCCCAGCCCATGGGACGCGCAGGTGTCGCCGCAATTCGAGCGGAAGGTCGAGATGGATCTGGGCGAGTTCTACGACCGGCTCGGCATCGGCAAAAAAGAGCGGAAGGGCGGCATCGAGGTGCTGAGCCGGACGGAAGGCCGCAGCGTGAAAGAGATCCGGATCGGGAAGCGGGTCCTGACCGGGCGCAAGGTACGGGAGGCGCTGGGCCTGCCGTCGGCCAATTTCAGTTGGCGGATCAAGGGCGGCCGGATCATCCTGACCTGCTACGGCCATGGCCACGGCGTCGGCATGAGCCAATGGGGCGCGCAGGCGTTGGCCATGGCGGGGAACAGCGCGGAACAGATACTGGCGTACTATTACCGCGGCGCCCGGCTGGCCCAATCTGCAAGTCTTGCGGCATCGTCCGAAAGTTTCAAAACTTGAAAATTATCATCTTGTCGACGTATAAAAGATTCCTCGCTGGCAACAATGGCTGGTGAGGTGATCAAAAAATGAATGAACAAGACAAGCAGAAACCGCTTGAGGAAGCTTCCAGGCTGTCCCGAAGCGGAGCCGCCAAATCGTCCGGTTGGAAGAGATTGCTGTCGAAGAAATGGGTTTCTCCGGCACTGTTCATGGCCGCGGCGGCAATCATCGTAACGATCATGTGGCTCTATCAGGGGACCGAAAAAGCGGATGTCAAACCTGCAGACGAAGAGTCCGCTGAAGTGAGCGACGTGACGAACACCGATGAGGCCGTGGCAGACGAACACACACTGGAGGTCATCGCGGACGGCGAGACGCTGCAGTGGCCTGTCGTCAACCGCAGCGAGCTCGAGATCGTGCTCCCGCACTATGACGCGGACGCGCCGAGCGAAGAGCGGCAGCAGGCGCTCCTGGTATCCGGCACGACGTTCATGCCGCACATGGGCATCGACCTGGCGCGGCCCGACAATGCCGCATTCGATGTCGCCGCCGCGATGAGCGGCAAGGTGACGGTCGCCGAGCAGCATCCGACGAACGGCTACATTGTTGAAATCGCGCATCCCGACGGGCTTGTCACCGTGTACCAGAGCCTGGGCGAGATCAACGTGAAAGCCGGCGACGAAGTGAAGCAGGGCACGCTGATCGCGAAGGCGGGACGCAGCGAACTGGAGAAGGATCTCGGCGTCCATCTGCACTTCGAGGTGCGCGAGAACGGCACGCCGGTCAATCCGCTGGCGCTGCTTGACGAAGACAAGTAAGACGAACGGCATGCCGGGCCTTGAGGCCCGCAGGCGGGCCGGGAATCCGTGCGGCGCAGCCGCACACGATGGCCAGGCGAAGGAAAGCAGGGGAGGCTCCCTGCTTTCTTTTCATGCGCCGATTATTTCCCGGAAAATATTTGTACAGTGTCGGGCTTGTCACGCTTGACCACGGCGAATATAACCTTTCCCGACTCATATAATGTACCAAACAATTCCGAGTTGGGAGGCGGGAACGTGCACGATTACATCAAAGAGCGGACGATCAAAATCGGCAGATGCATCGTCGAGACGAAACATACCGTTCGAACGATCGCGAAGGAGTTCGGCGTTTCGAAAAGCACGGTTCACAAAGATCTGACCGAGCGGCTGCCGGAGATCAATCCCGATCTTGCGGACCAGGTGAAGCACATTCTCGAGTACCACAAATCGATTCGACACCTGCGCGGCGGGGAAGCGACGAAGATCAAATACAAGAAATCGGCGGGGAAGAAGCGCGAAGCGGTAACGGCGGGGATATCGGCGGGAAAAAACGGCTAATTCTTCTACAAAAATAGAGGAATTCGGACAACAATAGCGAATTGATAACGAATGTGGGCCGATTTGGAATCAAGGCGACTTTTCATGGCATACCGTGTGCCGATGTCCCGGCGGGACAATACGGCGCGCGGTATTCGTCGAGTCCGGACAGGCTGGTTTTCAGACGGCCTCAAGAGCGGACAAGCCTTCGATGCCGGCTGGCACGCCCTGATCATTTTCGAGTTGGGGGACATGCAGAAGATGTTGGGCAAGGATATCGGAATCGATCTCGGAACAGCGAATGTATCCATTCATGTCAAAGGCAAGGGTGTCGTGCTGGACGAGCCGTCCGTCGTCGCCATCGAGAGCGAGTCGAAGCGGGTGCTGGCCGTCGGCGAAGAAGCCAGACGGATGGTCGGCCGCACGCCGGGCAACATCGTGGCGATCCGGCCCCTGAAGGACGGCGTCATCGCCGACTTCGAGATTACGGAACTGATGCTGAAGTCGTTCATCAACCGGGTCGGCGGCCGGAAATGGTACAGCCGTCCGCGCATTCTGATCTGCGCGCCGACGAACATCACGTCGGTCGAGCAGAAAGCGATCCGCGAAGCCGCCGAGCGAAGCGGGGCGAAGGAAGTATTTCTCGAGGAGGAGCCGAAGGCGGCGGCGATCGGAGCCGGGATGGACATCTTCCAGCCGAGCGGCAACATGGTCGTCGACATCGGCGGCGGCACGACGGATGTCGCGGTGCTGTCGATGGGCGACATCGTCACGGCCTCGTCCATCAAGGTGGCGGGCGACAAATTCGATTCCGAGATCATGAAATATATCAAGAACAAGTACAAGCTGCTGATCGGCGAGCGGACAAGCGAGGACATCAAGATAAAGATCGGCTCGGTCCATCCCGACGGACGCAAGGAGTCGATGGACATCCGCGGACGCGACATGGTGACCGGGCTGCCCCAGACGGTGACGATCCGCTCGGAGGAAGTGCGGGAAGCGCTCTGGGATTCGGTCATGTCGGTCGTCCAGGCCGCGAAGGCGGTGCTGGAGCGGACGCCGCCGGAGCTGTCGGCGGACATTATCGACCGCGGCGTCATTCTGACGGGAGGCGGCGCGCTGCTCGACGGGCTGGACGCGCTGCTCGCCGACGAGCTGAAAGTGCCGGTGCTGATCGCGGAAGATCCGATGCATTGCGTCGTGAAAGGCACAGGCATCATGCTCGAGAATCTGGACAAGGTGAGCTCGAAGGGCTGACGCGGTCCGATTCAAAATCCGGACACGGAATGCCGATAAAATAGCCGTGAATGGATTGCGGCATGCGGCATGTCAGGATGCGGCCCGGACACGGGGAGGAGGTACATCATGCTGCGCGGTTTGTATACGGCCGCGGCGGGAATGATCACCCAGCAGCGGCGGCATGATACGGTCACGAACAACATTTCGAATCTGAATACGCCCGGCTACAAGCAGGTGAACTCGGTGGGGCGCACGTTCCCGGAAATGCTGCTGTACCTGACCGGCATCGAAGGGGACAAGCCCGTGAAAATCGGGGCGCTGAACACCGGCGTGTTCGCGGAGGAAAGTCTGTCGATTCATCTCCAGGGCGATATGGCCTTGACCGGCCGGATGTCGGATTTCGCCATCCGCTCGAACCTGGAGGTCCCGGGACTTGAGTTCGACAGTTCCGGCAAAGCCGTCGACCAGGACGGCAACGTCGTGTTCCGGCCGCAGGCGTTCTTCACGGTGCAGAACCGGGACGGCGGCGTCCGCTATACGCGGAACGGGTCTTTCCTGGTGAATGACGAAGGCTATCTGGTCACGAACGACGGCTCTTTCGTTCTCGGAACGGACAACAATCCGATCCGCTTCGCGCCGGGCGTCCGGCTCGACGAGCTGACGCTGACCGGCGATCTGCGGTTCGTCGACGCGGCCGGCGCGGATGCCGGCGTCCAGCTTCTGGTGACGGTGATCGAAAATCCGAATCGCCTCGTTCAGGAAGGGTACGGCAAGTTCCGGCTGAACGACGAGGATGCGGATCTGGCGCGGGCGGCTGAAGCCGGGGACAACATCGAGGTGCGGCAAGGCTGGCTGGAGCGCTCCAACGTGGACGCGGCGCAGGCGATGGTCGATCTGATGAGCGCGCTCCGCGCGTACGAGTCGAACCAGAAGGTCATCCAGTTCTACGACCAGAGCCTGGGCAAGGCGGTCAACGAGGTCGGCAAGGTCTAGCGTTCGCGCCGATTTTCGGGTATGATGCAGGATGAAAGCGGGAAAGGAGCGGTTCGATGAACAGCTCGATGATCAATGCGACGATGTCGATGCATGCGATGCAGCGCAAGCTCGACCTGATCGCCGACAATATCGCCAACCTGAATACCGCCGGCTACAAGCGCAGAAACGCCTCGTTCGAGGATTTGCTTGCGACGCTCAAGCAGCAGGATGAACGGTTCGCGCAAGCCGGACGGCTGACGCCGCTCGGATACACGGTCGGCTGGGGCGTGCGGATGACGCAGGTGCATCAGGACCTGTCGCAGGGGCCGATCCAAATCACCGACAATCCGTATGATCTGGCCATTCAAGGCCATGCGCTGTTCGAAGTGATCGCGGACGGCGAGGGAACCCGGGCCTATACGCGAAACGGCGCGTTCCAGGCGAAGCTGAACGAAGACGGCGACATCGTCGTGACGACCGCGGACGGCTATCCGGTCGTCGTCCGGGACGATGGCGGCGCGGAAGGGCCGCTTGTCCTGCCGGCGGGATATGAGCTGCAAGTCGACGCGCAGGGCAGGGTCAGCGCCGTCTCCGGCGACGGTTCCGAAATTCTGGCGCTCGGCCAACTGAAACTGGTCGGGCCGGTGAGACCGGACGCGCTGCTGGCCGTGTCGGACAATCTGTTCGTCGTGCAGGACGGCGCCGACCCCGCGGACGTGATCGTCGAGGTGCAGCCGGATGACGTGAACAATATCCGGATTGCGCAAGGCGCGATCGAGCAATCCAATGTCAAATTGGAGACGGAAATGTCGGAGCTGCTGATGGTGCAGCGGGCCTATCAACTCAGCGCGCGCGCGCTGTCATCCGCCGACACGATGATGAGTCTGGCCAACGGACTGCGCGCATGAGCGAAACGGGATGAGACATGAATAACGGACAAGACCGGCCGAAGGCGCCGGAAAGGGAGACGGGGCCGTTTCGCGCCGGATCGGCCGCCCGGCGGGAAGCCCGGGGGGCAGACCAGGGCGCGCCGGGCGCGGGCGCGAAGCGGCCGCCCGAAAGCGGTTCGGGCAAACCCCGGAAACCGAGGCGCCATCCGGCTGTACGAGCGCTGCTCTGGACGCTGCGCGCGGCCATCGTGCCGCTGCTCTTCATAGCGGCGCTGATCGCGGGTTTGTATGTCGGGTACACGAAGATCGGCGGCGGATCGGCCGAGGACGTCTGGAGCTGGGAGACGTGGATGCATATGTTCGATCTGATTTTCGCCGAGTCGTAAGCAGCCTATCGGATCAGCCGTGACAAACAGGCGCCCCGCGCCGTCATGCATGACGGGCGGGGCGCTCGTTCTTGGGGCTTGGTCCGGTTACATTCCATTTTTCACCTTGACCCGAATGGACACGGTCTTGCCGCCGTAAGACGCCTTGATCGTCGCCGTGCCTTGCTCCCGGGCCGTGATCTGTCCGTTCGACACGACGGCAACGCGTTCGTTCGAGGACGACCATGCCGCAAGCGCCGTAACGTCGGTTTCGGCGGTCTTGTCGAAGACGGCGGTCAGCCGCACCTGGCCGGTCCCGCCCGGCGCAAGCTCCAGCGACTTCGAAGACGCGTACAGCTTGGTCAGCTTCGGCGTGACCGACACCTGCACGATGGTCTGGATGCCCTGATATTCGGCGTACACCGACGCCTGTCCCACGGCCTCCGCCTTGACCTTGCTGCCGCTCACGGTGACGACGGACGGGTTGCTCGAGGTCCAGGCGACCTTGCTCGTCAGGGTGACCGTCTTGCCGTTCTTGTAGTAGCCGGTTACCCGGAGCGACTTCGTCTTGCCGGGATTCAGCCCGATCGAAGCGGGACTCGCTTCGAGCCGGACGATCTCCTGCTCGACGGTGACGCGGAACGTCAGCTTCTTGCCGAGGTAATTCGCGGTCAGCGTGTAGCGGCCCGTCAGCAAGCCTTTGAGCTCGGCGCCGGTTACCAGAATGTTCGGCGACGATGCGGTCCATTCCAGTTTCGGCTCGATGTCTTCGACGGTGTTCCCGTTCTTCAGGATCAGCCGCACATCCGGCAGCGGAATCGTCCTGCCCGCGACGACCGTCAGTTCCTCGGCATCGGACAAGAGCGCCAGCGGCTCTTCATGCACGGTGATCTTCACCTGCGCCGTGCGCGTGCCGACGCGCGCCGTCAGCACCGTCTCGCCGAGGCCGCGCGCGAACCACTTGCCGTCTTCCACGGCGACGATCGCGCTGTTCGCCGAGCTCCATTCGGCCAGGCCGGACACATCGACCGACTGGCCGCCGAGCGTCTCGCCGGTGACCCTGGGCAGGGCGCCTTCGCCGTCTTCGAAGCCGTCGATCGCATCCTTGTCGATCGAAATCGACTTGACGTGCGGGTAGACGGTCACATCGACGCCGACCGTGCGGCCTTTGTACGATGCCGTGATCCGGGCGTTGCCTTCCTCCTTGGCCGTCAGCAGACCGCCGGAGACGGTCACCGCGTACACATTGGACGATTTCCATTCCGCAAGCGCCGTGACGTCGATTTCCGGCTCATCCGGATCGTCCGCGGCGAAAACCTGAAGCTGCACCGGATTGCTTCCCGGAATGAGGTGCAGCGGCTTGTCCGCCGACAGCCGCAGGGCGGCGTGGGCGGGCCGCACGACGACCGTCACCGTCCCGTGCACGCCGAGATAGTCGGCGCGAACCGTCGTCGTGCCGACGCCGGCCGGCTTCACAAGGCCGTTCTTCACCGTGGCCACGGACGGATCGGCGGACTGCCAGCTCGCCTGCGCCGTCACGTCCTGGCTGGCGCCGCCATTCAGCGCGGCCGTTGCCGTCATCTGCACGCCCGCGTCGCCATAGCGGAGCTCGATCAATTCCGACGGCGCGAGCGCCAGCGATTCGTAGGGCGAGGTCACGTTAAGCTGGACGCTGTCGGTGCGGCCCTTGTACCTCGCCGTAATCGTCACCGTGCCCGGAGCGGCCGGTTCGACCTTGCCGCCGTCCACGCCGGCGATGGCTTCGCTCGAGGTCGACCATTCCGCGTCGCCGGTCACATCCGAGGAGGAGCCGTTCTTGTAGGCGAGAAGCGTCAGCTCGAGATCTTCGCCGAGCACGACGTCGAGCGTCGGAGCGACCGGGCTGCCCCCGGACGTCGCGATCTCCACCTTGTCGTATTCGTGCGTGACGGTGACGCGCATCGTTTTCGATACGGTTGAGTACTTCACGGTAATGTCGGCGTAGCCGGAAGCTTTCGCCGTCAGCAGCCCCTTGTCCACCTGGACGACGCTGCTGTTGGACGTGCTCCATACGGCTTCAAATGTCACGTCCTTGTAAGTGCCGCCGGAAAGTTCCGCGACGGCGGAAATCTGCTGCTTGTCATCGACGTACATCGACAGAGTGTTGTCGATGCCGGCGAACCCGATCGATTTCACCGTCTCGTCCGCCGCAGCCGTCCACGCGGCGGACAGCGCCAGCAGGATCATGGCGGTGATGGTGGCGATCAGGCGGAAGCCGGTTGTGCGAGATCTTTGGTACGATCGCATCATGTCATCCTCCTTGCGCCCATGCGGCCGTCTGACAGCCTTCTATAATAATAACGGCCGGACGGATCGCATTCTGAAGGATTTGGCGGAAAAAAGTTCCTGCGCGAAGAGGGGACTGCTGCGGACGTGCGGCGGTTTTATTTTTCACGGGCAAGCGGTATAATGGTTGGGGAACTTGGAAGGCGGCTCCAAACGCGGAGGCAGACAGAGGGGGAGGGGAGACGTTGAATTTGCCGAATATGCTCACGGCACTCAGATTTTTGCTGATTCCCGTCTATTTGATCGTATTCGCGAACGGGCATATGATCTCGGCGTTCATCGTTTTCACCGCCGCGGGGCTGACCGATGTTCTGGACGGATATATTGCCCGGACCAGAGGCCTGGAGACGACGGCCGGCGCGCTGCTCGATCCGCTCGCGGACAAGCTGATGCTGATCGCCGTTATCGTTTCGCTGCTGACGGCGGGCATTATTCCCTGGGAGGCGGCAGTGCTGCTGTTCATCCGCGACATCGGGATGATCGCGGGGTCGGCGTTTTTCCATTTCCGGGGCAAAAAAACGGTCAAGGCGAACTGGATGGGGAAGCTGACGACGGTGCTGTTCTATGTGGCGCTCATGTTCATCTTCCTGGAACTGCCGCACGGCGTGACGCTGCTCTGGTTCGTCATCGCGTTCTCGTTCGTCACATCGGTCATGTATATCGTGAAGTTCAGGTCGCTCAATCGCCGCCAGCCCGGCTGACGCGCGGGCGGCCAGGCCGAAAAGGAGCTTGCCCCGCGGGGATGCTTCGATCCCTGCCGGTCAAGCTCCCTTATCTGAACCTCCGCGATCTGCAGGTTCGCGAAGGGTGTTATTATTCTTGGTGGTTCCGCGAAATTTTATGCAGCCGAACCTGAGGGAGGATGATGCATTCGTGATGGATGTCAGACAGATTCAGGCGATCATTCCGCATCGCCCGCCGTTTCTGCTGATCGACCGGATCCTGGAGGCGGAGCCGGGCGTCCGCGCGGTCGGGCTGAAAAGCGTGTCCATGAACGAACCTTATTTCGCGGGGCATTTTCCGGACTATCCGGTCATGCCCGGCGTGCTGATCGTCGAGGCGCTCGCGCAGGTCGGCGCCGTCGCCATTCTGATGGTCGAGGCGAACCGCGGCAAAATCGCGATGTTCGCCGGCATCGACAATCTCCGCTTCCGCGGGCAGGTGACGCCGGGCGACACGCTGACGCTGTCGGTCGAGATCATCCGCCTCAAAGGCCCGATCGGCAAAGGCAAGGCGGTTGCGACGGTGGACGGCAAGGTCGTCGTCGAAGGCGAGATCATGTTCGCCCTGACGGACGGGGAAGGCGGCACCGCCGGCGCGTGAGGCGATCGGCGCGGCCTGAAGCGGCCGGCGTCCGGTACGGTTCATTTTTTCTTGGCAAGCAAGGAGTGGGGACGATAATGGAACTGAACGAAGCGCTTGCGCGATATCGGGCGTGGCTCGCGGATCCGTCGATCGATGAAGAGACGAAGCGCGAGCTGCGCGCGCTTGAAGGACAAGAGAAGGAAATCGAGGACCGCTTCTACCGGGAGCTCGAGTTCGGGACGGGCGGTCTGCGCGGCGTGATGGGCGCCGGTTCGAACCGGATGAACGCCTACACGGTCGGCAAGGCGACGCAGGGGCTCGCGAACTGGCTGCTCGGCCGCAAATCGAATCCCGCCGTGGTGATCGCGCACGATTCGCGCCGCTCGTCGGACGCGTTCGCCCTGACGGCCGCGGAAGTGCTGGCGGCGAACGGCATCAAGACGTATCTGTGGCCGGGACTCCGCCCGACGCCGCAGCTATCGTTCACGGTGCGCCATCTCGGCGCGGACGCCGGCATCGTGATTACGGCGAGCCACAATCCGCCGGAATATAACGGATACAAGGTTTACGGCCCCGACGGATGCCAGCTTGTCCCGGACCTGGCGGCCGAAGTGATCGGCCATATCCGGGAGGTGGCGGGCTTCCGGGACGTGAAGCGGACGTCCCGCGGCGAAGCGGAGGCGGCCGGGCTGATCGTCTGGCTGGGCGAGCGCGAAGACCGGCTGTACCACGAGACGGTCGCGGCCCAGAGCCTCCGGCCGGAGCTGCTGAAATCGGGCGCGGGCGATGAGCTTTCCATTATTTATACGCCGCTGCACGGCGCGGGCAACGTGCCGGTGCGGGAAGCGCTGAAACTGGCCGGCTTCGGCAACGTGCGCGTCGTCGCCGCGCAGGAGCGGCCGGACGGCGGCTTCCCGACGGTGAAGTCGCCGAACCCGGAGGAGCGGGAAGCGTTCGCGATGGCGATCGAGCAGGCGAAGCGGGAAGGCGCCGACCTCATCATCGGCACCGACCCGGACTGCGACCGGATGGGCGCCGTCGTGAAGGACGAGCGCGACGAATACGTCGTGCTCACCGGCAACCAGTCCGGCGCGATTCTGGTGCATTATTTGCTTACGGCGCTGCAAGAAGCGGGACGGCTGCCCGCGAACGGCGCGGTCGTGAAGACGATCGTCACGAGCGAGATGGGCGCCGACATCGCCCGCGGCTTCGGCGTCCGCGTCGACAACACGCTCACCGGGTTCAAGTACATCGGCGAGCGGATGACGCGCTACGAGGAGACGGGCGAAGCGACGTTTCTGTTCGGCTACGAGGAAAGCTACGGCTATCTCGCGGGGCGCTATGCGCGCGACAAGGACGCGGTCGTCGCCTCGCTGCTGATCGCCGAGGCGGCCGCATACTACAAACGGCAGGGCAAGACGCTGTACGATGTGCTGCTCGAGCTGTATGAGAGCTACGGATACTATTTTGAGCGTCTGGAGTCGCGCACGCTTAAAGGGTTGGACGGCGTCCGGAAGATCCAGGGCATCATGGAGGACTGGCGGACGGCGCCGCCCGCGGAAGTCGCCGGGGTCAAGGTGGAGCGGGTGCTCGACTATCTCCCGGGACTGGACGGCCTGCCGCCGGAGAACGTGCTGAAGTTCATGCTGGCGGACGGTTCCTGGTTCTGCCTGCGCCCGTCGGGCACGGAGCCGAAGATCAAGGTATATTTCGCCGTGCGCGGAAGCAAGCGGGAAGAGGCGGAGGCGGCGCTCGCCCGCCTGACCGCCGAAGTGATGGCGCGGGTGGACAATCGGAGCTAAGGAGTGGACAGCTTGCCACAGGCATATCGAAACTGGAACCGGGCGGCGCGCCGGCTGCTCCTGCTGCTTGCGGCGCTGGGCGTGCTTGCGGCGCTGCCGCTCGGTTTCGTCCGGCATCAGATGGAGCAGAAGTCGAAGACGGTCGAGTTCGTTCTCGACTACCGCGATCTGCTGCTCGTCGCTTCCTATCAGGCGCACCCGCGGCAGTTCATCGCGGAGAAGCTGGCGCGGCTCAAGGAAGCCGGCGTGACGACGCTGGCCGTGTTCGAAGGGGCGCTGGACGACTTCGCCCGGGACGGGCGGCTCGTCTATTACAATTCGACGCAGGCGGCGACGCTGCAGGGCCGGCCCGCGCCGGCGGACGAGAATTTCACGTACGTGCTGTTCGCGGACGGGAAAGCGGCCGAGGCGCTTGAGCCGGTGATCCGGCGGGCGTTCGAGGCGAGCGGCAACGCGGTCGGGGAGTGGTCTTTCGGCGGAAGACCCGGCCTTGTGATCGAGACGCCGGTCGAGGACGCGCAGCTTCGGCCGATGGAGCCGGACCCGCTGACGATGGAAGAGCTGGCGGCCGCCGGCTTCCGCCTGCTGCCGCGGCTGACGGACCGGTTCCGGCCCTACGATCCGGACATGATGGACGGGATGCTCGGCCGGTTCGCCGAACTCGGCGCGACGCGCCTGCTGTTCGACGGCACCGAGGTGACGGGCTTCGCGGACCAGGCGAAGCTGAAGAGCCTGGATCATCTCGCGGCGCTCTTGAACAAGCACGGCCTCGGGCTCGCGGCGATCGAGAACATGCGCGCGCCGCAGGCGGGCTTCGCGACGCTGGCGTACAAGACGGACTACGATGTCGTGCGGCTGTATTCGCTGTCCGAGAACGACGCGTCCGCGATGAGCCCGGCCGCGATCGCCGACCGGTTCCTGCTGGCGGCGAAGGACCGGAACATCCGGATGTTCTATCTGAACGCCGCGCCGATGCGCAGCCCGTCGAAGCCTGCGGTCACCGATCCGCTCGACAATCTGGCGGCCGCGCTGGAAGGCCGGGGCGGCGAGGAAGGCGCGATCGCGAAGCTGGAGCGGTTCGGCTTCCGGGCGGGCTTCGCCGAGCCGTTCGATTACCGGTATGACGCGTGGCAGAAGGCGCTGCGCGCCGTCGTCGCGCTGGGGGCGGTCGCGATCATCGCGCTTCTGCTTGACGCGTTCCTGCGCGGCTTCGGGCCGGTCGCGTTCGGGATCGGCCTGATCGGCGGCGCCGGCTTGTTCGCGCTCAGCCCGTCGCTGACGGAGCAGGCGCTGGCGCTCGGCGCGGCGGTCGCGGCGCCGACGCTGGCCGTCATCCGGGCGCTCGGCCGCGTCCGCGCGCATGCGGAAGGCGACCGGCGGGCCGTCGGCGGGTTCGCGGACCCGGATCCGGCGCTTGCGGACGATGACCGGCTGTTCGGCGGCCGGTGGCTGTTCGACGGCCACCCGGCGGGCAAGCGGCTCGTGTCAGCCGTCTTCCTGTTCGCGGTGACGTCGCTGCTGTCGCTGTGCGGCGCGGCGTTCGTCTCGGGCCTGCTGACGAATGTGACGTACAGCCTGGTGCTGCAGCAATTCCGCGGCGTCAGCGTGCTGCATGCGGCGCCGATCTTCCTCGTCGCGCTGTACGTGTTTCTGTACACCGGGCGGTCCGTATCCGGGCAACTGCGCAAGCTGCTGCGGCTCAAGGTGACGGTGCTCGGCGTCGTCGTCGCGGCCGTGCTGGCGGGCGTCGGCTACTACTATATGACGCGCACGGGCAACGCCGGGCAGGTGACGCCGATCGAGCTCGCGTTCCGGAATTTCCTCGAGTCGACGTTCGGCGTCCGGCCGCGCACGAAGGAGTTTCTGCTGGCGCATCCGCTCTTCGTCCTCGGCCTGTTCCTGTCGCTGCGCTATCGCGGGGCGTGGGTGCTGATGATCGCCGGGGTGCTCGGGCAACTGTCGATGGTGGACACGTTCGCCCATATCCATTCGCCGATCGCGCTGTCGCTGATCCGCTGCCTGCTCGGCCTTGGGCTGGGCCTCATCATCGGGCTTGGCCTGATCGCGCTGTGGCAGCTCGGGGAAGGAGCGTGGCGGCGATGGGCGCTCACCGCGAAGGTCGACCGGCGTTCCGCGTAGCGATATCGGGATACTACGGATTCCGCAACAGCGGCGATGAAGCGGTGCTCCGCTCGATCCTGACGGCGCTCCGGGAGGAAGGCCGGGACGCCGGCGTGGAGGTGGAGCCGGTCGTTCTGTCGGGCGACCCGGCCTGGACGGAGGCGGCGCACGGCGTCCCGGCCGCGCACCGGATGCGGCTCGCCGAGGTGCTGCGGACGCTGCGCGGCTGCGACGCGCTCGTCAGCGGCGGCGGCAGCCTGCTGCAGGACGCGACGAGCGCGAAGACGATCCCCTATTACACGGGGATCGTCGGGCTGGCCCGGCTCCTGGGCAAGCCGGTGTTCGTCTATGCCCAGGGGGTCGGGCCGGTCAAGCGGGCGTGGCTGCGCCCGCTTGTGCGCGCGGCGATGAACGCGTCCCGCATCGTGACGGTGCGGGACGAGGAGAGCGCCGCGCTGCTCGCGCGCCTCGGGGTGGCGCGCGGGCGGATCGGGGTGGTGCCCGATCCGGTGATGGGGCTTGAGCCTCCGGCGGAAGCGGAGGAGCGCGCCGCCGACAGGTTGGGCGGCGCGGGCTTCCGGGCCGGCCCGGAAGCCGCGTCCGCGCCGGTGGTCGGCGTGTCGGTGCGCCGGTGGCGCCCGGACGGGGCCGACCTTGCGCGCGTCGCGGAGGCGCTGGCCGCCCTCGTCCGGCGGCGCGCCGTGCGGCTGCGCTTCCTGCCGCTGCATGCGCCGGACGACGCGGAGGCGTCGCGCGCGGTGATGGAGCGGCTGGCCGCGCTGGGCGCGGGAGACGCCGCCGAGCTCGCCGAGCCCGGCGACGATCCGCAGCGGATGCTGCTCGAGGTCGGGCGCTGCAGCCTCGTCTTCGGCATGCGGCTGCACGCGCTCATCTACGCCGCGAACCGCGGCGTGCCGATGCTCGGCCTGTCGTACGATCCGAAGATCGATCATTTTCTCGCCCGGCTCGGGCTGGCGCCGGTCGGGACGACGGAGGCGCTCGACGCGGAGGCGTTCGCCGCCGCGGCAGACGGGCTGCTGAAGCCCGGGGGAGCGGCGGCCTGGCGGGAGCGGCACGGCCCCGCGCTCGAGGCGCTGCGCCGGGAAGCGCGCCGGCCGGCGCGGCTTGTCGTCGAGGCGCTGCGCCGGGAACAAGGGGTGACATCATGAGCCGGAAGCCCGATTATCCGGCGGTGCCGATCTTCGGCCTGCCGTTCTCGAAGATGAATATGGCGCAGACGGTGGACTATCTCGCGCGGGCGGTCGAAGCGCGGCGGCCGACGCAGGTGATCACCGGCAATCCGATCATGGTGATGGCCGCGCTCGAGCGGCCGGAATACTACCGCGTCATGGCGCAGGCGGAGCTGATCGTGCCGGACGGCGCCGGCATCGTCTGGGCGTCCCGCATCGCCGGCGATCCGGTGCCGGAGCGCGTCGCCGGCTACGACCTGCTGCATGAGCTGATGCGGGAAGGCGAGCGCCGGCGCTGGTCGGCGTACCTGCTCGGCGCGCGGCAGGAAGTGGTCGAGGAGGCGGCGCGGCGGCTTCGGGAGCGCTATCCGCTCGTCCGGATCGCCGGCTTCCGGAACGGCTATTTCGGCCCGGAGGAAGATGCCGGCGTCGTCGCCGCCATCCGGGAAGCCGCGCCGGACCTTCTGTTCGTCGCGCGCGACGCGCTGACGACGCAGGAACCGTGGATTGCGCGCCACAAGCCCGAGCTTGGCGTGCCCGTCATGATGGGGGTCGGCGGCAGTTTCGACGTCATCGCGGGACGGACGAAGCGGGCGCCCGTTTTTTTCCGGAAGCTCGGGCTTGAATGGCTGTACCGGCTGCTGCGCCAGCCTTCGCGCGCTGGACGGCTGGCCGCGCTGCCGCGGTTCGCGCTGAAGGTGCTGCGCGCCGGCCGGAAGCTGGCGGAACGGCCGGATTCGGAGCGTCAAGCGGAGATGGGAAAATTTTAAGCCGCGCGCCCAAAACGGCCGTTCTGGCGGCGAAAAGACGGACACACCCGCATGAATGGAACGAAGCAACCGCTTTCTTCGTGAAAATCGATTGAAAACAAGGATGGATTTTCATTCCCAAGAGGCGTATAATGCTGTTCGTTGTGATTTTCGCCGCGGCCCGTGAGCGCGGGCGCGCGTAAAACGAAAGACAGCCATGCATGTACGGGAGAGTGTCATGATGCCCACGGGCTTGTATCTCGTCATCGGATTCATCATCGCCGCGGCGGTGTCGCTGCTCTTGACGCCGGCGGTCAAGGCGTTTGCGTTCAAGATCGGCGCCGTCGACAGACCGAACGCGCGGAAGGTCCATACGCGCATTATGCCGCGCCTCGGCGGGCTGGCAATCTATGCCGCGTTCGCGACCGGACTTGCCGCGCTGCTGCCGTTCCTGCCGGATGCGATGCTCGGCGGGTACGACAAGCGGTTCATCGCGGCGCTGCTTGCGGGCGGCACGATCATCGTGCTGATCGGCGCGCTCGACGACCGGTTCGAGCTGTCGGCGAAGGTGAAGCTGCTGGGGCAGATCGCGGCCGCCTCGGTCGTCGTCTTCGGTTTCGGCATCCGCATCGATCTGCTCAACATCCCGTTCGGCGAATCGATGCAGCCGGTGGCGGAATGGCTGGCGATTCCGCTGACCATCCTGTGGATCGTCGGCTGCACGAACGCGATCAATCTGATCGACGGGCTGGACGGCCTCGCGGCCGGGGTTTCCGGCATCGCGATCGCGACGGTTCTCGTGATGGCCGTCATCACGGGCTCCGAGCCGGTCATGCTGCTCAGCGCGCCGCTGCTCGGCGGCATCGTCGGCTTCCTGAGGCACAACTTCCATCCGGCGAAGATTTTCATGGGCGACTCGGGCTCGCTGTTCCTCGGCTTCAGCCTGGCGACGCTGTCGATGCTCGGGTTCAAGCAGGTGACGATCGTCTCGTTTGTGACCCCGCTGCTCATCATCGGCGTGCCGCTGTCGGATACGTTCTTCGCGATCGTCCGGCGGGTGGTGAACAAGCGGCCGATCTTCGCGCCGGACAAGGGCCACCTGCACCATTGCCTGCGCGAGCTCGGCTTCAGCCACCGCGGCACGGTGCTGATCATCTACGGCATCGCCGCGTTCTTCGGCGCGACCGCGATCATCATGTCGGCCGTCGTGCCGTCGTCGTCGGCGAACTGGGTGACGTTCGTCGTCATCGCGGTGCTCGTGTTCATCCTGCAGATCGGCGCGGAACTGATCGGAATCGTCGACAAGTCGCGCCGTCCGGTGCTCGACCTGCTGGCCCGGCTGCGGATGAAGGCGGGAATGATGACGCGATCGAAGTGATTCCGGAGCTTTTGGCGCCCGGCCGTTGTTGCGGCCGGGTTTTTTTGCGCCCGTTCGCGGTTGTTCGACTAAATAATCGAATCCCGCGAGCCGATAACTAGGTTACGGAACTTTTGGAGATGTTGCGCGTCCCTATTTTTGCCATGCCTTTTTTTCCGAAAGATACAGGCAGGGGGAGGGCAGTTGACGAATCGGGAGCGCCTGCGGCCCGCGCATGATGAAGGATGTGCGGCGGATGCGGGAATTTTTTATCGGACAAACGATGTTGCGCAAGGAGGAGGAGCATTCGTGAAACGATTTACCGCTGTGCTGCTGGCCGTCTGCCTGGCGCTGGTGTCGATTCCGACGGCGATCGCGCCCGTATCGGCGGCAGACGGGGATTATTTCATATTTCCGGGAGAGCAATCGGATTTCGATTCCGCGAGAGTTGTCTTGACGGATACGATCGATTTGACGGGGACGATCAGCCAGGTGATCGGTTCCACCATTTCGTACACGGTCGAGAAAGTCGTCAAATCCTTCGGGGTGGAGCAGGTCGTCCAGTCGAATCCGAACCAGACGGCCAACATCATCCTGAACGGCAACTCGATCCGGGTGCTCAGCATCCGGTTGTTCCCGGGCGTGAACAAAATTACGTTCAAAGGGCTTAACGGATTCACGGAAGTATCGAACAGCATCTATATCGAGTATCGCAACAGTCCGTCGCTCTATGACCTGAAGGCGATCATCGACGGGCAGCAGTTCGACATTCTGGAAGACCGGACGACGGTCATTCATTCCGCGTTGTCGCGGAACCAGCCGAACTATGACATCATCATCACCGGCAAGGCGCCGAACGCCGACCGCGTGACGGTCATCGTGAACGGCCGCAGCTACACCTACATGGTCTCGTCGACCAACGGATGGACGTTCGCGGCATCGCCGGTCAACGTCAAGAAAGGGAAAAACACGGTGACGATCCGTGTGCACAACGGGACGCAGTACGTCGAGACGACGCGCGAGATCGCGTTCTACAACGGTGAAGTCACGTTCTTCGACCTGAAGTTGACGAACAGCGATTCGGGCGGCGGGACCTCCGTGTCGCTCGAGTCCCTGACGAACTATTCCGTCGATGCCGCGGATACGGTCTATGTCACGGGCAAAGTCATTCTGCCGGTCAAGGTGACGCAGACGGACAAGAACGGCGACGGCGACTATGATGAACCGGACGAAACGGAATACGATCCGGACGCCGACGATTTCGGTTCGCCGAACTCCAGGTATCAGTATCGGCTGGATTCCCAGGCCTGGGGTGATCTGACGCTCACATCGCCCGATCCCGATCCGGCCGCTTTCACGCCGGCCACTTCGTTCGTCATGGCCGAGTTCACGCAGCAGATCGATACGGCGGCCAGTCTTGAATTCGACAAGTTGCATACGTTGGAATTCGCCGGCGTAAACGCGACCAAGAACGCGCCGAACGTCGACAGGAGCGGCACGTACAATTTCTATCTGCGCGATGCGAGCAAGCCGTACATTCAGGAGGTCAACTATCTGCCGGGGTACTCGGACTCGACCAGGCCGGAACAGCTTCCCGCCATGACGGGTTCGCCGCTGGACGGCGCGACGATTCCGTCCCTGCCGCTGGGCGTGGAGCTGCTCATCGGCAATCCGCCTTCCGGCACCGAAGCCGATGTCGCTCTGGTATCGGTCAACGGCGCGAACACCGGCTTTGAATACGAGCAGATCAAATTGACGCAAAACGGGTTGCCGGCGTCGTACGTAACCCGTAAGGTTGACGGTGTCGAACGGCAATTCCAGCGCGTCTTCCTGCAAATCACCAAGCTGCCGACTTCCGGAACGCTGACGCTTCAGTTCCAGGTCGGGGGATCGGGCGGTTCGACCGTTGAGGCCAGGATCCAGCTGCTGTACGGTCCGTACGTGAAATACGACCGGCTGTTCGACGGCATGGAGGTTTACTACGATACGACGCGAACCGACGGATTGGTTTTTCTTCAAGATACATTTGAGTTTTTCAGCGGCGAATTGAAGAACATCAGCAATCCGGGCGACATTCGTTACGAAAATGATGCCAACGGCAATTTGCAGACGGTGTTCTTCTACATCAACAATATCGAGGTCAAGCTGGAAGCGATCGACAGCAACAACCCGACCCGGTTTGCGTTGAAAGACTTTAGCGCAGCCGATCCAAATGCGAGCCAGAACCTGAAAATGGCCTTCGATGCGATCTACCTGGGCGGAGAGAACGTCGTTAGGTTCGTCTTCCAGGCACCCGGCAACAGCTATGTCAGCGAAACGCGGTTCGTCGTCATTCCGACGAATCTGCCCGAAATTCCGGCGAAGAATTCGGACGGCGTATACCCGTTCAGCGTGAACCGGACGGAACCGATGAAGAACGATCCGAATTTCGAGCTGCGCGGCACGGTCTATACGACGCGCGAAGCGCGGATGAATATTTACGGGACGTTCGATTTCATCGATCTGGGCACGGATTCCGGCTCGGTGGACACGAAGCTCAATTCGTTGCAAAATAAGCAAAATTATATTCTTCAAATCCGGACCGGCGATGGAGAACCCATCCAGTGGGATTTGACCAAAGCGTTCCGGGATTCGGATGGCGTACAGCATAACGGGAACAATCCTTCTCCGTTCGATGTGACGTATCATCTGGATCAGGACAAGCAATATTTCTCATTCATCCTGCGGGAACAGGCTATCCCGGCGGACGGCAGCCCGATTGTCTATACGTTCACGGTGTTCAACTCCGGTCTGAACGGACCGCGGGCGACCTATCGGCTGGAAGTGGACCCGACGACGATTCCGTACACGATCCTGTCGCCGGTTTCCGAGAAGCGCACCGTCAACAAGAGCTTCGTCGAAGTGATCATTTACTCCGAAGGGGCGCAGTCGGTGGAGATCGACGGCAAGCCCGCGAAGAAAGTCACTTATCTCAATTATTCGACGACGCCGACTCAAGAACTGGACGCCTTCTACGGCCTGGTCACCGGTCTCAAGGCGAACAAGCCGAGCAAGATCAATTTCGTCATCAAGAGCGCGTCGGAAGAGATCAAGGACAGCATCACCGTGACCTATACGCCGGAGAACATTCCCGGTTCGCAGGTCATGGAAACGATGAAGAACAAGCATACGCCGTTCGACAAGGCGTTGACGTTGTCGTTCGAGCGGGGAACCAACCTGATCCGCAGGGATTACAACGTGCCGCAGGAATACAAGTCTCAGGTGTACAACGGGAACAACATTCTGTTCGCAATCGCCAATCCGACGGACGGCGTCGTGGACCGTCACGAATTCGAGAGCGTGCCGGCGAATTACGATTTGGCGGTTGAGCTGGGTACGGTCTATTTCGCCGCCAGCTTCCCGAGACGATTCGTGAAGGCCAGCCCGGTATTCTGGATCGATGCGGGTCAGGCGGACGACATCGCGACGCCGGTTTACGATCCGATTACGTCCGGTTACGATCCGCTGCCGTTCGGGATCATCAAGGATGAAGACCGCGAATTCTATTACCAACGCAATCCCGACCGGGAGCTGATCCCGTCGAAACGCGGCACGCTGACCCTGGCCTACGATCCGTCGGCGCGTCAGAGCGCGGGCGTATCGGTTACCGTATTCCGGTTCGATCCGTTCACCCGGCAATGGGAGAACATCGGCGGCACGGTCGACGAGAAGAAGAACACGATCACGGTGCCGTTCGACCGGTTCGGCTATTACGTCGTCGGCAAACTGGCTTCCGGCTACAACGACATCATCGACCATCCGTACGCGCGCAACGCGATGGAAGCCGTATTCGCCAAAGGCGTCATGAATGCGGTGGATCCGAGCGGCGCATTCGGCACGGATCAGTATGTGACGCGCGGCGAATTCACCCGGATGATCGTCCGCGCGCTGGAGATGCCGCTCAATTATGACGGCCCGAAACATTTCATGGACATCGGCGACACGAACGGCGTCGTCAGTCCGGATGCGCTCTGGGACTACCGTTATATCGAGACGGCGGCGAGGGCGGGCATCGTCAAGGGAACCCGTCCGGAGACGTTCGAGCCGAACAACTTCATTTCGCGCCAGGATGCGGCCGTCGTGCTGGCGAACGCATTGAACCTGAAGCAGGACACGAATTATGACGCCATCCGCAAGCAATTGCAGAAAGCGTTCAAAGACGAGGCGAGCATCAGCGTCTACGCGAAGCCGGCCGTCGCGGCGATCCAGAAGAAAGGATTCATCACCGGGGCCCCGGTTGACGCGAGCGACTTGTCGAAGGGTTATGTGTTCGAACCGACGGCACGCCTGCTGCGGTCCGACGCCGCCATCATCATCGCGCGCGTGATGGCCGATCAGAAGAAACTGCCGAAGATTTTCGCGCCGCAGCAATAAGCGCGCCAAATTGCGAAAAAACCGGATCGTGTCCGATCCGGTTTTTCGCGCCCCATATGCAAAAATCGCGCTTATTGGAAGATAGTTAATCTCGACTGGCGGGACCGCTCAAGCTATACTCATAAGCGTCGGCAAGCCAATTGGTTGCGCAGACATTCGAAAAATAATTTTTTCGTGCCGGGGCAAATGATCGCAACTTTTTCGAGACACCTGCGTCTAATTACATGACTTCGGGAACGGCGGGATTCGCGGAATGCCGCGGATTGGCGGCTCCGAAGTTCCTCTTTACGGTTCTTATCCGGGCATTGTATAATGTTATAGTGCCGCATATCAATCTACCAAGATTTTCTTCTGTCGGTTACGAGTTTCTGCGACATGATCTTACATTTGGTATGAGACTTGACGCAGACATCATTTATACGAATCCGTGCTCAACTCTGGGAAGGGGGTGAATCGGCAGATGAGGGGAAAGAGCCATCCACAACACTCTCAACATCCGAAGCAGTTCAGAGGAGGAGAAAAAAAGGTTATGAAGAAAAGTTTGTCCCTGCTTGTGGCCATCGCTATGGTCTTCTCGATGTTCGCGACCGTAGCAGCCGCAGCGACCAACACACAATCGAAGTACGACGAGCTCAAGGCAGCTGGCGTCTTCGTTGGCAGGGACGGCGGTGACGCCGCGCTCGACAGCGAACTGACCCGCGCCGAGTTCGCAGGAATCATCGCTCGTCTGACGGGCATCACGTCCGACAGCCCGGCATCGTTCGACGACGTTCCGTCCACCCACTGGGCGACGAAGGACATCAACGCGAACGTGCAAAACGGCTACATGCAAGGCGTTGGCGACAACAAGTTCGCTCCGTCCCGGAATGTCACGCTGCAAGAAGTGATCGCTGTTGCAGTTCGCATCGTCGGCCTTGAAGTTGACGAGGACGCAACGGTTGACGGCAAAGCCGGCGCATGGGCGCAACCGTATATCGCTGCTGCGATCGAAGCCGGCCTGATCCAACCGCTGAACGACTACACGGCCAACGCAACGCGCGGCGACCTGGTAGACGTTACGTATGAAGTTTACCAAGTTCTTCAAAGCATCGCGAAAGTTGCGGGCTATGAAGTCGTAAGCGCGACGAAAGTTGTCGTCTCGTTCTCGGACGGCGGCGAAGTCGAAGTTGAACTCGATGAGCCGCTGCAACTGGGCAAGAACACGATCACGGTTACGTACAACGACCGCGAATATCAAGTTGAGGTCGATTTTGAAGCTACGGCGGCTACCGCAAAGCAAATCGGCGCGAAGAAAGTTGAAGTTGCGTTCAACAAGGCAATTGACGATTCGAAAGTCAAATTTGCCGTGAAGAACGGCATCATCACGCGCGATGTTGCCAAAGTAACCGTATCGGACGACAAGAAGAGAGCCGTCATCGAACTGACGACGCGTCTGCAAAACGGCGAGTCGGTCGTTACGATCAGCGGCATTGAAGCTGACGACATTCAAGCGAAGTTCCAGGCTGAAGATGAGCGCGTTACGCAATTGAAATTCAAGAGCGACAAGCTTGCTCTGCAGTCGCTGCAGGACTTCTCCAAGGTTAAAGTCGGTTACCAAGTTCTCAACCAATTTGGTGAAGATGCGTCGACTGTCAATACGCCAAACTTCTATGTCAGCAAAGCAGGCGCAACCGCCAGCGTTTCGAATGGCATTCTGACGATTACGGCAACGAACCCGAACCTTTTCTATCTTGATGAAAAGATTCCGATCAGCGGTCACATCAACATGAGCACGTATGTCGTAACGTTCTCGGAGACGCTGACGGTTGGTCAACCTTCGACGCTCGACAGCATCGAGTTTAAAGGTGTATACCATGCCGAGAACAAGCAATTGAACACGGCTTCCACCTTCAGCGATTTCTATGTGCTGATCGAGGCGAAAGACCAATACAACAACAAGATCAAGGCATCCGACGTCAATAACGGAGTGCTGCTGACCGTATCGAACCCGCTTATCTTCCAAGTTAAGGGAACATTGGTGGATAACCAGGGTCCGAACAAAGATCAAGTGGCCATCCAGCTTGACGCGCCTTACGCCCTTGGATACGACGGCACGAACACGATCCGTATCCAAACGTACACCGGCAAGGTCTTCACGTATGACGTGGAAGTACCGAAAGCTGCGACGGTTTCGAAGATTGCGCTGAGCGCGCCTTCCCAAGCCGTTGCAAGCAACGACGGTTCGGTCAAGATTCCGTTTGTTGCGGAAGACCAAAACGGCAATCGCATTACGAAGTTCAGCGATCTGGATGGCAAGATCGAACTGTTCCAACCGGGACTTGCTGGCAGCTCGCTCGTGTTGAAACAGGATTACGCCACGAAGGAAGCGTATATCGAATTCAACCTGCCGAACACCCTGAATAACGAATACGCTATTCCGGTTATCCTGTCGGCTAGAGTGAAAAGCACCAACGACATCTCGACGATTCAGTTCAACATCGAAAAAGCATGGGTGCCTGAGTCGATCTTCGGTTTGAAAGACATCGGTTCCGACCTTGCAGTAGGCGCTGAAGTATCGATTGAACCGAAGCATGTCGTTGTGAAAGACAACTATGGCCGCGACAAGAATCTTGATGATCTCTTCGCCAATTACAAAGTTGTCGTCGATGCTGTGGACGGTGCCTTGGATACTGTTACTGCCACCACCGACAAAGAGTTGACGGCCAAGGGCGACAAGATTACGCTCAAAGGCACTCAAAAAGGCAGCGAACGTATCAAAGTTCAACTCGTCAAGACGGCTGACAGCACCGTTGTCTACACGTACGAAGGCTTCATCTTCAACGTTGTTGACAGCAGCAGCATTGTTGAATACGCGGTTGAGCAATTGCCGAAGATCAGCAAGAAGGTAGGCCGTCAAGTTGACCTGAAAGTTATCGGCAAACGTTCGAACGGTACGACGGTTGCTCTGCCGGTGGACGCATACTCGGTATCGACGACGAATGATAACCTGAAGTTCGAAGATGGCAAGCTTAACGCATCTTACTTCGATGACGGCGACTTCGGTGACAAGGACGAATTGAAGGTCAAAGTCATCGTTACGATCTATGCCAACAGTGAACAGTTCGAACAAGAAGTTGTCGTTACGAAGGAAGATCCGAAGCCGACCACGATCGAACTGCAGAACGCAGGCAGCCTGAAAGCTGAAAACGGCGTTATCAAGGGTCCGAAAGATCAAATCACGATCGCAAATCTCTTTGCGACGCTGAAGATCAAAGACCAGTTCGGATTCGAGATGAATCCGGCGGCCAGACCGGTTGATGATGCAAATGCCGCAATCGGCAAGTTCGACGTAACGATTGCCAATGTCGATGACGTAACGGTTACGGCCGGAGATGAAGTTAATACCAAGATCGTACCGATCTCCGGTAATGCTGGTACGATTACTCTCAATCCGAATACTATTGGTACGGGCGACTCCTTCACGGTAGTCTTCACTTCCACGGTAACGGGTGTAAGAGTATCGGCAAGGGTTGTAGCCGAGTAATCGGTCAACTGAAGGGAAACCTCGATTCTTCGGAATCGGGGTTTCTTTTTTGTTACCGGAATTGAGCATGTGTCAGCAACTTTTTGCCCATCTGTTCGTCTAAATAAATAACGAAGATGGCAAAAGGAGAAGGGTTTATGAAAAAAATTGCGAAAACGGCGGGAACCGCGTTGGTAGCCGGCAGCATGCTGATCTTCCCATTGTCCAACGCCGCATGGTCCGCGGCGGCTTCGTCGAACGCCGCAACGACAGCGCAAGCGCAAACACCGCAGCCGTTTGCCGGCACGAAGTTGAAGACGTTCATGATATCCGCGAAAAGCTATGTTCAAGTCAAAGATATTTTCTTCCAGTATGACAACAACAGCAAGAAAGTATTCTTCACGCTCCTGGTGTACAATGGCGACAAACAGGCAATCGACTTCACGTATTATTACCCCGAAGTTTTCGCAACATCCGGCGGAAAATTTACGGTTCAGGAGCATCCGGACAACAAGAAATCGGGTATCGTGGAACCCAGCACGACGGAAGAATTCGTTTATTACGCCAATATCAATCCAAGCCTGAATTACACCGATCTGGTGTTCAAAATTCAAAAGATTGACTTCAGTGCACCCGGTTATACGCGTTTGATCGGGCAGGCAGAAGTGACGGCCTCCTATCAAAACGCTGTGCCTTCGAGTCATTACTACATCATCCGCAAAGGCAACGATAAATTAAAGACGTACTTGCAACCCGGCAGCAAACTGGCTGTAAGCGGGGACAATCAGATCCGGCTTCGCTTCGAGATGGAAAACGTCGGCTATATGACTTATACGGCACCGAACCTGCAATTTTACGTCCTGACGAAGGCCGGTCATATGGTGAAATTGACGTCCGATCTCGCCAATCAGGCGCGCATCCAGCCTGGTGAGAAAGTCGTCGTCACGTTGTCAGGCGCGATCAAATCGAGCATTGATTTGAACGGAACGAAGCTGATCGTCCATGCGGTCTCGGGCGGCGAACAGGGCATCGAAACGCCCATCGCCCTGTACAACCTAGTATGGGATACGGGTTCGGGTTTTATAACCGGCGAGAATCAGAAAGCGCAACTGAAAGTATCGGACGTTGACATGGAAGCCGGCATCGAAACCCTGTACGTCGACAGAACGGAGACGCAAAATGAATGGACGGTTACGCTCAAGTGGACGAACAAGGGCGATTCCGCCGTCACGCTTCCGAAATACAAATATGAGCTCATGGACAGCCGCGGCGTACGCTATCCGGTTGACGTCCAGGAGGCCGATATTCAGATCGTTCCGGGTCTGGACAAGGAAATTATCGGAACAGTCGTGACGCCGCCGACGGTCAACGGGCCGTTCACGCTGCTGGTCCGATATCCGAAGGAAGAGATGAATCCGGCGGAGCATGTAGCGGCGGCATTCAGACTGAATGCCGAGCAGGCGACGGGACCGGTTGAAGGGAAACGGTATCGCAACGAATACGGGCTCTACCAGATCGGGATTTCGCGGGTAGAACGTCTCCCATGGGGTGATGAGGATCTCATCAACGCTTATGTCGAGATTGAGAACCTCGGCTCGACTTCACAGGTCATCCCGCAGATCAAAGCCGCATTGAAACTGAACGGCATCAGTGTAAATGAGCAGGACGTTACGATCTTGAAGCTCGAGGACAAGATCATGCTCGGGGCGAACGAAAAGACGAGCTATGTCGTTTCGACCAAAGTTCCGTATACCTACACCTTCAATGAGCTGACCTTGAACCTGTCGGAGCAAACCTCCGGCGAAGCAAAATCGACCATCGGCCTCTTCAGAGCGGATGAGATTTCACCGGCAACATCCGTATCGATCGGCAGCAAACATACGATCAATGCCGTCGGAAGACGCGCTTCGCTCGAGTTTCTGAACACCTTTGTCTTCGAAGGCAAAGACGACGATCTGCTGTACGCCGAGTTCAAGTACACGAACGACGAGAATCGTTCAAAGACGCTTCCGGCATTGAAAGCCTATTTCAAGGCAAGCGATGGTTCGTATATTGAAGCCGGGATCGCGAACGTCAAGGCACAGGTTAAAACGAAGGGTACCGCGCATCTGGCGGCGAAAGCCGTCGTGCCTAAAACGTTCGTCAGCGACGGCAGCGTTGAGCTGATCATCGGCGAAGCGATCGAGAACGGGCAATATGCGAAGCCGGACGGAACGCCTGACCGGTTCATCCGCGCCGTGTCGTTCAAGCTGCCGAAAAATCAGAATGTCGTCAAAGAAGAGTTCGTCGATCTTGCCTTCAGGCCGTACAAGCTGACGGTTCACAATGCGTTTGCGGTATTGACCGATACGACGAATGTACGCCTGGATGTCCGATATACATTGGATAAAACGGCCGAATTCAATGTCATGGAGACCGGTCGGAAACTGTACGTCGAATTGGCCGGAAACAACTTGAAGTATGGCAAGACCGTTGAAGTCGAACCGAAGCAGGACGACGGCGCCGGCTTCCGGGTCGGAACCGAGCAGGAAGTCCGAATCGAGATCCAGGGCCAGAACATCGGCAGTCTGATTTACAGTGGATTTACGGTCAATATCTATGAAGAAATTGACGGCTACAAGCGACTGCTCGGTTCGAAACGTCAAATCAGCTACCAGGTTCCGGCTCCGTGAAGCGAAAGGTGGTAAACTTCGTTGAGAAAGATTGGGCTGATGGCATTTTTGCTTGTGATGACAACCGCTGCAGTCATGATTTATGCCCATTCGGACTCCAGGGCCGACAGCGCCAAACCCGGTTCGATCGATGATCCGCTTGTGACGAAGAGCTATGTCGACAAACTTCTGGCTCAGGGAGGAGCCGGTGGTCAAGGCGCCGCGCAAGGGATCAGAACCGAAATTGTCACCGTCAATCCGGGCGAAGTATTGCTGGCCAAAGCCGGCGCGCAGTTCGTGCTGCGCGCCGGCAAAGGCGTCGCGTACAGCCCGGATGCGAACGGCATATCCGACGTGACGGACGGGAAAGATATCATGAGCGGGCAGCCTGTGGCGAACAACCATCTGCTGATCTTTCCGCGCGACGGGCGCGGCGTAACGCCGGACCCGAAGGCCAATGCGCCTCTGACCGTGCTCGTCATCGGCGGATATGAGATTGCAGCGGCGCCCAGTTCGAGCGGATCCTGAGCCGCATGTCAACATCTTAAACGCTTCGGCGCGGCTTTCTCGTCCCATACTAAGGGCACCAACCGACGGAGGTGCTCACGATGGCGAGAAGAAGTTCGAACATCAAGGTCGTACCGGAGTGTCAAGCCGCGATTGATCGCATGAAGTACGAGATTGCGGCCGAGTTGGGGCTCGCATCGCCTTCCGCCGATTTCTCGGCGGAATCGTCAGGGGAACTGGGCTCGCGGCCCGAAGCCGTCTACGGCCGTGTGCAATGGGATTCGATCGCGACCCGCGATGCGGGCGCGGTCGGCGGCATGATCACGCGCAGGCTGATCCAACAGGCGGAGCAAATTCTCGGCGCAATTTAACGATCCGTCGAACAGAAAATTGACAGGACACGACAAATCCGATATCATTATTTATTAGAAAAGTTGTCTAACAACCTTTTCCAATTGGAAAAGGTTAATTTTTTGAAACGCATAATGGTTTGCTTGCCCGCCGAGGTAAAGTTCCCATGCTGCAGGAGGTCGATCCGCCTTGACGACAAAAGGCCGTCATTTGTTCACATCAGAGTCCGTGACGGAAGGGCATCCGGACAAAATCTGCGACCAGATTTCCGATGCCGTCCTGGACGCATTCCTGGAAGTTGACCCGTACGCGAGAGTCGCGTGCGAGACAGCCGTGGCCACCGGTCTGGTGCTCGTGATCGGCGAAATCAGCACCCGCGCGGACTATGTCGACATCCCGTCCATCGTCCGTCGTACGATCCGCGAGATCGGGTATACCCGCGCCAAATATGGCTTTGATGCCAGCACCTGCGCCGTCCTCACTTCGCTCAATGAACAGTCCGCGGACATCGCGCAAGGCGTCAACGCGGCGCTGGAGTATCGCGAAGGCAAGGATGTCCACAAAGAGAGTGAAGACATCGGCGCAGGCGACCAGGGGCTGATGTTCGGCTTTGCGACGAACGAGACGCCCGAGTTCATGCCGCTGCCGATTGCCCTGGCGCACCGGATTTCGCGGCGGCTGGCGGAAGTGCGCAAGAACGGCACGCTCAATTATTTGCGTCCGGACGGCAAAACGCAGGTGACGATCGAATACGAAGGCGGACGGCCGGTGCGCGTCGACACGATCGTCGTCTCGACCCAGCATGCGGAAGAAGCGACGCAGAATCAGATCCGGCAAGATATTCTGGAGCACGTCATCCGACCGGTTGTGCCGGGTGAATGGCTCGACAAGGAGACGAAGTATTTCATCAACCCGACGGGCCGCTTCGTCATCGGCGGGCCGCAAGGCGATGCGGGTCTCACCGGCCGGAAGATCATCGTCGACACCTATGGCGGTTACGCGCGTCACGGCGGCGGCGCATTCTCCGGCAAGGACCCGACGAAGGTCGACCGCTCGGCGGCATACGCGGCGCGGTATGTCGCCAAAAATATCGTGGCGGCGGGTCTCGCGGACAAATGCGAAATTCAGCTCGCGTACGCCATCGGGGTGGCCAACCCGGTATCGATCAGCGTCGATACGTATGGCACGGGGAAGGTAAGCGACGGGAAGCTGGTGGAGATCATCCGCGGCAATTTCGACCTCCGTCCGGCGGGAATTATCAAGATGCTCGATCTTCGCCGTCCGATATATGCGAAGACGGCCGCTTACGGACATTTCGGACGCTCCGATATCGATTTGCCGTGGGAACGCGTCGACCGCGCGGATCAGTTGCGCGCGGACGCATTGAAATGACCGGAACACGAAGCGTGTCTCGCCATGAGGCGGGACGCGCTTTATTTTTTTGTTCGCACACCAACTAAACATCCGGGTCGATTTGGCCGAAAAATTAAGTACGAGTGTACTTTTTTGGGGAGTGATCATCGTTGAGACGGATTCGGACGATTGCAGCCCTGATCGCAGTCCTAAATCTAATCGCATATATGCTGTTGCCGCCCGGTACTCCCGGCATGATTGACACCGCCGAGGCAGCCGGGGCAAGCGGGCCGGTCTTGTTGGCGATGTCGCCCTCGAACAATGCGACGGGCGTGAGCACGAATGCAAAACTGAGGCTGACGTTCGATGAGCCAGTGAAACCCGGGAACGCTTCGGCGGCTGTCAGAATCCGCCGCGTAATTGACAATACTGAGGTCCAATCGTTCACGGCTTCGAGCGGCAGCGTTCAGATCTCGTCAAATGTTGTCACGATCACACCTTCCAAGTTCGAAGACCATACCCTTTATTATATCATCATCGATACGGGGGCGTTTCGGAACAACGACGGCGCGGATTTCGCGGGCTTGACCAGCGGGACCGCCTGGAGATTTACAACCGGCACCGAGGATACGGTAAAGCCGACGCTCGTCATGCATTCGACTGAAGTCCAGGTTGGCGAACCGATTACGCTGACGTTCGACAAACAGGTCTTTGCCGCGAGCGGCGTGATCACGATCACGAATAAAAACGATGCGACGGATGTCCGTTCCATTCCGGTAACCTCCGATCAGGTCAAGGGAAGCGGCACGACGTCCATCTCGATCTTGCCGTCGAACCCGCTCAGGGGAGGCGCCGTCTACCAGATCGGATTGCCGGATTCGGCGTTTGAGGATGCGGCCGGCAACCGGTATGTCAAGTCGCCGTCGTTGTCTCAGGAGGTCAAGGTTATCGGTTCCTCTCTCGTTCATGTGAGCCTTGAGCCGGCCGACGATGCAACGGGCGTACCTGTCGGCACGAACACGCTCAGGATGACCTTCGACCGAAACGTGGTTGCAGGCCCGGCGGACAAGAAGATCACGGTCAAAAATATGATGACGAGCAAGGACGCGTTCTCGATACCGGTAAGCGCGGTCAATGTGAACGGGAATACGGCAACGATAACCTTGTCCGGCGGACTGACCGCCGATACGTCGTATTACGTGTTGGTCGATCCGGGCGCGTTCGTCGACGCCGCCAACAACAGCGTGCTCTATGCGGGAATTACCGATGCATTCACCTGGAACTTCACGACAATGCCGGGAAGCGACACGACGCCGCCGACCATCGTCGAGTTGACGCCGGCGTCCGGTTCCGTCAACCCCAGCTTGTCGCGAACGCTCAAAATCAAATTCAATGAGCCCGTATATCCCGGAAGCGGCGGCATTACCATACGCCATTTGAATTCGGATGCCGTATTCGAATCCATTCCGGTGACGTCCGACAGGGTGACCGGCTTCGGTACGGATACGATCAGCATCCAGACCGCGAGCTCGTTTGCCTCGAACCAATCGTACTATGTGATGATCGGCAATCAGACGTTCCGCGACGCCGCGGGCAACAATTTCGCCGGGATTGCGGACAAAACAACGTGGAAATTCTCGGTGTCCCAGGATAACGCGGCACCGACAATTGTCTCGATGCAGCCGGCGCCCGGAACGAAAAGTGTCGCCGCCAATGCGGTGTTCAAGCTGACGTTCAACGAAGCGATCCGCTTCGCCAGCGGGTTGGGTTCGACGAGTGACATCAAATTCCGGAGAACCGGTTCGGGCAGCACCGTCGTCACTTCGACCGCAGTCATTGAGAGCGACGGCAAGACGGTGGCCATTACACCTGCCGGATTGCAGAACGCGACAAACTATTATGTCGAAATTCCGGCGGGCATTATCGAAGACATGGCCGGCAACCCGTTCGGCGGAATTCTGAACGAATATATTTGGCCGTTCAGCACAGTCGGCACCGACAGGACGGCGCCCGCCATCCAGAGTGCCGTCATGTCGGGAAGCGACCGCATTGTGATGACCTATAACGAGCCGCTTGACGAGCAGTCGGTTCCGCCTACGGGAAGTTTCTATGTAACGGCCAACGATGCTCGCATTAATGTGACGGGCGTATCCATCAGCGGCCAAACGGTCATTCTGAAGCTTCAAACCGGCGTGGTTTACGGCCAGACCGTGAAGCTGTATTATACGCGCAACACGCCGGCCATCCAGGACCTGTCCGGCAATCTGGCGGCGAATTTGACCAATTACGCCGTCAAGAATGAAGCGGGATCCACGCAGCCGGCGCCGCTCAGCGGCTCGGTCAGCGGAGCCGTCCTGACCCTGACGTTCAACAGTTCGCTGCAATCGGTGCATGATCAGGCCTACCAGCAATTCAGCGTCTATGTCGGTGGCATATATGTATCGCCGTCCAGCATCAGAAGCAGCGGCAATACGATTACGCTCACGTTGTCGTCGGCCGTCACGACCGGAGCGAATGTCTACGTCAACTATTCGCCGGGCTCCTATCCCCTCAAGGATGTGGTCGGAAATTCGGTGGCAGGGTTCAGCAATTTTGCCGTGCGCAACGCGCTGGACAATACGGCGCCGTCGCTTTATTCTTTGCATGCGTCCGGAAATATGGTGGCATTGGTCTACAACGAAGCGCTGGATCCCGGCTCGGTTCCGAGAACCAATCAATTTATCGTGATGGAATCGGGTGTCACGCGGACGATCTCGTCCGTCTCGATATCCGGGACGACGGTCATGCTGACGTTGTCGGCGCCGTTGACGAGCGGCCAGAACGTCACCGTCAGCTACACCGGCGGCAGTCCCGCGCTGAAGGATCTGGCCGGCAACAACGCGCCGACCTTCAGCAATCAGCCGGTGACGAACAGTACGATTGCCGTGAACCTGACAAGCGCTTCGGTATCCGGCAATGTCGTGCTTCTGCATTTCGACCAATCGCTGAAGACAACCAATCTGCCGACGGCGGCGCAGTTCACCGTGAAAGAGAACGGTTCGATCCGGACGGTCAACGCCGTGTCGGTCAACGGTTCGGTCGTGAGGCTGGATTTGGCCGTTTCGATCAACAGCGGATCAACGGTAACCGTCAGCTACACGCCGCTCTCGACGGCCATGTTGCAATCAACGTCGGGGATCCCTGTGCCTGCGTTCACCGACTATGTGATCACGGGCGGCGGAAATACCGGCGGAGCCGATCTGGGCGGAAATTTCGAGTCGGCACCGGGCGGGGGCGTCAACATCAAGACCCAGGCGGGGTCGGTGTCGACCCGGACGTCCGCGGGAGGCAGGACGGCGAATCGCTACGCCCTGTCATCCTCCACGGTGTCGGACGCCTATAATCTCAGCAGAACGAGATTCAACCAGTCCCGCGTGACGTTCACGGTGCCCGCTTCGCAGGATGCCGCCATGGTTGAGGTGCCGGTCGATGCAATTCTGAAGGCCAAGGGGCAGTCCGGCCAGGCTTCCTTCGCCGTCGTATACGGCGACGTCGTTTACGAACTGCCGCTCCGCGCGATCGATGAGGCTGTACTGGCCGAGCTGGTCCGCAAAAACGGTCAAGGCAATCTGCTGATCGAGATTGACAAAGGCAACGTGAACCAGGCCGCCAAATTGCGGTCGGCGTTGATTCAGAACCAGATGCTGATGATTTCGGACACGTATGCGTACAACCTGTCGTTCGTGAGCGGCTCCAAAACCGAAGCGCTGCCGGTCTTGAAAGATTATGCGACGACGGAGCTTACGGTCTCCGGCGCGCTGGACAACCAGCAGCATACGGTGGTCTGGCTGGACCCGGGGACGGGCAAAATCGCCTACGTTCCGACGCTCATCAGGATTCAGGGCAGCACGTCGGTCGTGACGTTCAAGCACAAGGAGAACGCGGCCTACGGGATGATCCGGCATAACGCGACGTATTCGGATATTCCGGCAAACCACTGGGCGCGCAAAGACCTTCAGATTTTGCTGAACAAGTTCATCATCGACGTCCGCACGGCCAATCGATTTGAACCGAACCAACCGATTACCAGGGCCGAATTCGCCGAATTCATCGTGCGCGGCCTCGGCCTGGCAAGCGACAAGCAGGCGGCGAACGTATTCCGGGACGTCAACGCCAATTCGGAAGCGGCCGCATATATCGGAGCGGCATACAAGGCGAACATTGTCGCCGGCGTGTCGGAGGATCGGTTTGAACCGAACAGCCTGATCACCCGCGAACAGATGGCGTCGATGATGGTCCGCGCCGCGCGGGCGGCGGGCATCGAGATTCTGCTGTCGCGCACGCAGTCCGATTATCTGGTCCCGTTCAGCGATTTCAACTCGTTGGCGACGTGGGCGAGAGGGGACATGGCCCGGGCGATTGAAGCCAAGATCATCAGCGGCATGTCCGGGAACAAGCTCGGCCCGAAAAACAACGCGACGCGGGCGGAAGCGGCCGTCATGATCAAGCGGCTGCTCGAATACGCGAAATTGATGTGACAATGCGCCCCGAAGCTTAAAAATTTCTTATCTTTCAACGAAAGCCGCCCCCACGGGCGGTTTTCTTGCGCTTCGGCCAAACTTTCCGCAAATCCTCCCGAAGTACCGGAACTTTTCATCCCGAAACGTAGTCTATTTAAGATGGATAAGCGTTAGCAAGTTGCCCGATTCAGACCGCTTTTTCCTGATAGATTACGAGATGGGGAGAGGGAAACGATGCAAGGCATCAAGTTCGGATGGAGCCGGGGCGCCAAACGGCCGGCAATGCGCAGACTGGCGCGCTCATTCTTGGCCGGTGCGATCGGAGCCGCGATGCTCCTGCAGCCAGTGGCAGGCGGCGTGGCGTGGACGGCGGCGGCGGGAAGCACGCCTTCGGCGAGCGCGGCATCCTCGCCCCAACTGCTTCTGACAGGCGAAACTCCCGTAACGTCCGGCGCCATTCGGCGAACCTACGACTTCATCCCGGCGCAGGGCGAGGCGAACGGAAAGACGCGGGTGCATGTCATCGCGATTGATTTGACCAATCCCTATGTTTCGCTCAATGCGATGACGGGAGGCGGCACGGTGCCCGGCAAGACGTCGGTCGGCACGATGACGAGGGAGAGCGGCGCCGTTGCAGGGGTGAACGCGGATTATTTTGACATGTCGAGCAGCCAGCCGGTGCCGTTCGGCTTCCATATTACAAATGGCGATTTGCTCAAAACGGCGCGCAAACTCGACGGGATGTACATGTTCGGCATTACGTCGAGCGGGCTGCCGGTTATCGACCGTTTCACCGTGCAGGGCAGCGTGGTCGCCGCGAACGGGGCAAAATTCGAGCTTGCCGGCGTGAACGAGGCGGCGTACTGGAACCCGGACGGCAGCGCGAGCCACGTGAATGCCCTCTACCTGTACACGAGCAGTTGGACGGCCGAGGAACGTCCGGGCGCCAGCGGCACGACGCCGACGGAAGCGCTCGTGCAGGACGGGATCGTCGCGCAGGTCTCCGACAAGGCGGCGCTGCCGATCCAGCCGCCGGCAAACGGATATATTCTGCGGGGCCACGGCCAGGCGGCGCAGTTCATGGTGGACAATCTGCTGCCGGGAACGCAGGTGAAGGCCGCGTACTTCATCAAATCGGAATCTTCGGGCATGACCTATTCGGCCAATGATTGGAAAATGATGATCGGCGGCCACACGATTCTGGTGGACGACGGCGCACCCGCGCCATTTTCGCGGAGCGTCTCGAGCCTGAGCCCGAACGCCGACCGCGCCCGCACGGCAATCGGCTATTCGCAAGACAAGAAGACCGTCTATCTCGTGACGGTCGAGAAGAGCGGCTCCAGCGCCGGCGCGACGCTGGCGGAATTGCAGCAGATTCTGGTGCTGCTCGGCGTATGGCGGGGCATCAACCTGGACGGCGGCGGCTCGACGACGATGATCGCCCGGCCGCTCGGGGAATTCGCGCCGCAGCTCGCGCACGCGACGGAAGACGGCGGTTCCGGCACTTATCAGCGGCCGGTCGTGAACGGCATCGGCGTGTACACGAGCGCGCCGCAGGGCAAGCTGCTCGGCATCTCGATATCCGGCAAGCAGGTGCTGTTCATCGGCGAGCAGGCGGCTTACGCCCTGAAAGCCTATGACGAATACTACAATCCCCTTGATCCGGCGGGAATGTCCGCAACCTGGAGCCTGGATAAGCCGGAGCTTGGCAGCCTGGCGGACAACGTCCTTCAGCCGGCCCGGCCGGGCACCGGCACGCTGACCGTGAAGTCGGGCAACATATCGGAGAAGCTCGCGCTGGAAGTGATCGGCGAAGCGCAGATCGTCCGCATGACGATTGACGCCTCGCAGACGGAGCTTGCGCCGGGCGCGTCGATCCGCGTGCCGGTGTCCGTGGAGCTGGCGGACGGACGGAAGCTGTCCGTTCCCCCGGCAAGCGTGAAGTGGGAGTTCCGCGGCTTTACGGGGACGGCCCGGGACGGGGTCATTCACATTGATGCGGTAAAAGAAGGCGCGGGCACCGGTTACGCCATCGCCCGCTACGACGGCTATTCGGCGCTGTTGACGCTTGCGGCGGGCGGCGCGGAGCAACTGTTCGAAGATTTCGAGAACGCCGCCGCGGTCGCGATTGCGCCGTCGCAGGCTCCGGCGGAAGTGACGGCCCGGACCGATTTCGTGTACGGCCTGCCGGGGCGCGACACGTCCACGGCGCTGATGCTGCAGTATGATTTCTCGACGAGCCTGGAGGACCGGACGAAAGCGGCGTACGCCACGTTCAACGGACAAGGCGTCCAGTTGCCGGGGCAGCCGACGGGCCTGTCGGTGGAAGTGTTCGGCGACGCCAGCGGCCACATGGTCCGCGCGATGATTACGGACGCGGACGGCAAGGACCATCTCGTCGATCTGGCGAAATCGCTCGACTGGTATGGATGGAAGACCCTGACCGCGGATCTGGCCGCTTATCCGCTCGTCTATCCGGTCAAGCTCAAAAGTCTGTATGTCGCTTCTCCCAGGGAGGGACAGGCGGATCGGCCGGCGTCCGGCGTGGTCTATTTTGACGATATTGCGCTTCATTACCCCGCCGCAATCGAGGAACCGGAGAGCCAAACCATCGTGCTGAAGATCGGCTCCAGGCAAGCGACGGTGGGCGGTCGGCCGGCAACGCTGGATGTCGCGCCATTCGCGAAGGACGGCGTCACCTACCTGCCGCTCCGCTTCGTGGCGGATCAACTCGGCGGAATGACGGATTGGGACGGTCAGCTCAAGAAAGTGACGGTGCTGCGCGGCGACCGGCTGCTCGAGCTCAGGTTCGGGCAGGAGACGATCGTGTTGAACGGCGAGCGGAAGGACGCTCCCGCGCAGCCATACGCCGAAAAGGGCAGGACGCTCGTTCCGATCCGGCTCGTGTCGGAACAACTCGGGCTTCGGGTGGACTGGAACAAAGAGGACAATACCGTGACGATCCATTGACGAACCGCGAATGATTTTGTGGTATATTCAGATTAGCAGGAACCCATTCGCGAGAGGGTGCGTAAGGTCATTGTGGACGTCCGGATAAACGACATCGACAGCATTATCAAAAATGCGATCTCGGTGATGGAACAGAGCAAGTACCAGATCTTCGAGATCGCCGAATCGGCCCGCCAGGAGCTGCTGTCGCTCCGGCAGGAGCTCGAGCGGGTCAAGAAAGAAACGAGCGAGACGATCGGCAAGGTTGATCAGCTTGAGCTCGAGTACCGGCGCGCGCGCGTGAGACTGGTCGAAGTGAGCAAAGATTTCATCCGCTACAAGGAAGCCGACATCAAGAGCGCCTACGAGAAAGCGACCCGAATCCAGCTCGATCTGCTCATGTACCGGGAGAAAGAGACCTACCTGAAAGCGCGCCGGGACGAACTGCAGCAGCGGATCAAAAGCGTCGAGGTGTCCGTCGAGCGGGCGGAAACGATCAGTTCGCAGATCAACGTCGTGCTGGAATACTTGTCCGGCGATCTCAACCAGGTGACACGCATCCTCGAATCGGCAAAGAATCGTCAGTTGATCGGTCTCAAGATCATTTTGGCCCAGGAAGAAGAGCGGAAGCGGATGGCCCGCGAGATTCACGACGGCCCTGCCCAGTCTTTGGCAAATCTAGTGCTTAGGACCGAAATTACGGAAAGAATGCTGATGAAGCAGGAATTCAAGCTGGTCCAGGAAGAATTAATGGAGTTGAAAAGTCAGGTTCGCTCAGGACTGGAAGAAATCCGCAAGATCATTTTCAATCTGAGACCGATGGCTCTGGACGATCTGGGACTGGTGCCGACGCTCCGGAAGTTCGTGCAGGATTTCGAGGAGAAAACGAAAATCCGCGCGGTGTTCGAAACCGCCGGCCGCGAACTCCGGATGCCGTCCGCCATGGAAGCTGCCGTATATCGTCTTGTCCAGGAAGCGTTCTCCAACGCGCTCAAGCATGCCTCCCCGACCTTCGTCAGTCTGGAGATGACGTTCTACCCGAAGCGGGTCATGATCGTCATCAAGGACAACGGCGTCGGATTCGATGTCGAACAGACGATGGCCCGGTCGAAAAAGAACTCGCACTACGGGCTGATCGGCATGGGCGAACGGGTGGAGCTGCTCAATGGCAAGATGGATATCGAATCCGCCAGAGGACAGGGGACGAAAATCACGATTTCCATTCCTGTGAGTACGGATTTGTGAAAGGAGCCGTGATCATCATGGATCTGAAGACTGCGGGCAGCCGCAAGATCAAGGTGTTGCTTGCGGACGACCATCAACTGTTCCGCGAAGGTCTGAAACGCATCCTCAACATGGAAGAGGATCTCGAAGTCATTGGCGAGTGCAGCGACGGCATCCAGGTGCTGGAGTTCTGCAACCATACGAAGCCGGATATCGTGCTGATGGACATCAATATGCCCGTCGAGAACGGCGTCGTGGCCACCGAGCGGCTGCGCGACCTGTTCCCGGATGTGAAGGTCATCATTCTGTCCATTCATGATGACGAGAGCTACGTCTTCGAGACGCTCCGCAAAGGCGCGTCCGGCTATCTGCTGAAAGATATGGAAGCCGAGTCGCTGGTCAACGCGATTCGCTCCGTCACGGAAGGCCACGCATACATACACCCGAAGGTGACGGGCAAGCTGATCAATCAGTTGCGGCGGATGACGTACCTGGACGATATGGGCGTCGTGTCCGGGGCCGCCGCCAGCAAGGAATCCGGCGTCAAGTTCGTCGCCGGCGAGAACAGCCCGCTGACGCGGCGCGAAGCGGAAGTGCTGCGGCTGATGGCGGAAGGCATGAGCAACAAGGCGATCGGCGAGCATCTGTTCATCAGCGAGAAGACAGTCAAGAACCATGTCAGCAGCATTCTGCAGAAGATGGAAGTCGACGACCGGACGCAGGCGGTCATCAATTCCATCAAATACGGCTGGGTGACACTGTAAATCAGGCGCGAGTGTGCAAGCCCCCGATTGCCGGAATCGGCAGCGGGGCTTTTCATTTGACCGGCTTCACGAATGGGCATCCGCGCGCATATGCTGATGGCACGAAGGAGGCGGATGCTCATGTGGTGGATGCTGCTTGCGATCATCGGCTGCTACGCCTTCGCTGCGCTGGCGGTGCGTCTGGCCGCCCGGCACTTGCCGGGATGGCGCGCCGGCATGCATGTGGTGCTGTTCGCGGGCAATCAAGGGCAACGGGTCGAGTGGTATTTGCGCAGGCTACGCTGGTGGTCGCTTCGCACCGGCCGGGATGTCCGCGTGACCCTCGTCGACTGCGGGTCAACCGATGACACCGCCGCCATTGCGGAGCGGTTCGAGGCGGGCGCGGTGACCGTCGTCCGATCGGATGAGCTTGTCGGGAAGAAGAGCGGTCTGTCGGAGGATCCGGCCAAGCTGAAGGAGTCATGGCGACGCAGGCGGTCGTCGATGCCTTCGATCGCGTCTGTCGGCGACGGCCGCGGTGCGGACGGCACGCTGCTGATCAATCTGAACGATCCGGCGGATGTGGCGATGCTGCCCTAGTTGGAAAGGCATCTTGCTTGGCGGCCCTGGTTCCTATATAATGTAAATATATTCTGATATTGGACAGGAAGCACCTGTCTCGCGTTGAACGTGCGGGGCGGGTGTTTTTTGCATTTTTTGGCGGGCGTGATATTCCAGAAATGATAGCAATCGTCTAATATTTAACTTGTCGACAAAATTTGCGCAGGCTGCGTGACAACGTGACAGGGTATAGCGGAACCAACGAATTCGAAAGGGAGTGTTGTTCTGATGAAAAAAAAGTGGCTGGTTTTCGGAGCTGTAGTCGTGATCTCGCTGGTTTCGATCGGGGCTTTGGCGGGGGCGGCGGAAAGCGGGACACCTTTCAGCGACGTGCCCGCCGGTTACTGGGCCACATCCGCCATTCAATCGGCGGTGAGCAAAGGCTATGTGTCCGGTTATCCGGACGGCACGTTCAAGCCGGATCGGGAAGTGTCCCGGGCCGAGTTTGTCAAAATGCTTGCCGATGCGCTGGATCTGCCCCGTTCCCGGGGCGGCAGCCCGTGGTATCAGCCGTATGCGGCGGCGCTGCTGGATGAAGGGGTTCTCGTGGAGTCCGATTTTTCCGATTACCAGGCCCCGATCAGCCGGCTCGAGATTATGCGCCTCGTATCCCGAGGTCTGGCAAGGGATGAGCGGTATCGGGAGTATTTGGAAGCTTTCTCCGGCCTGTACAACGGCGATCTTCCTTACGTGGACTATCGCGAGCTGGAAGAAGCGGATGTGCCCTATGCGGCGCTTGCGATCGGCTCCGGCATTCTGGGCGGCTATCCGGATGTGACGATGGGCCTGTCGAAGCGCGCGACACGGGCCGAGGCGGTCGTGATGATCGAACGGCTGCGCGGGCTGAAATCGAAAGCGCCGGAAGCGTTCCAGGCGCTGCGGGAGCTCAAGGAAGTGGCCGAGACGGGCACGAACGCGACGACGGTGTCTTCGTTGATTCCGGAAATTAACTTGAAAGAAGAAGACGCGATTATGGTGACCCCAAACTACTCGCTCAAGATCAAGCGGTATTATGTGATGCCCCTGGAAGGCGATGTGGTGAGCATTTATGAGCGGAAGTTTCTGTGGGATCGTTATGATATGCCGCCGCATTTTTTGCAAAATAAGCGCGGCTATGTGGCGGTAGTTACCGAATTGACGCCCAATAAAGATGGGAATCAGGAATTATTTCGACAAAATACTTATGCAAATCCCGGTTCGCCATTCTATTACGGCACCCCGAGTTTAAAGTTTGACTTCATTCATCCGTATCCTTCAAAGCCTGTCAGTTTGAAAAAGGACACGGCCTCCGAGGTTGTGTTTTACGGTTTATATTCAAATGAGTATTTCAATGTTGGCCTTCAATCAAACACGGCCATTTCCGGGGGATGGTACAGACTTCTCCACAATCCCGACAAGCTGAAGGCGAGTGAAGCGTCTTGAATCGAACTCGTCGGCTGCTGCCTTATGTGCTGATATTTCTGTTTGCGGCTGAATTGATGATGCCGTTTATATCGACTCAAAAGGCAAATGCGGCCATCACGATTAAAGTAACAACTACCTCGAAGGTTCAACCCGGCTATATTTGGTGTCAGCATTTTGATGGCCACTGGTCCACCAACAGCACGCTCGACGGCCCGAAAACCGCTCCCGATGCCGGCGGCGAGCCGGCAAAGACGCGGGTGAGAACGGCGGCAAATCTGAGTCCCCCTGCTAATGCAGAATGGCTAGATGAACAAGGGAATGTATATAAATCTTCTCGGATCAACAACATTGAACCTGTTATGGGGAAAATGGATCCAAATGCTGACCCGAACATAGATGGGAAAGTCACCATTGAGGAAATCAATGGTAGAAAAGAGGTTGTCATTGACGGTTACTCAGGGAAAGGAGTTTATTTCTTGCCCGATGATCAGGGTCACTGCGGGGACAGACCTTCCAAAAACTATCCGTTTCCCATCATTGTGACTTGGCAGGGGACGGTGACGTTTGAGAACGGAATTGCGCATATCCGGCATTTTACGACCGATGGACAAAGCCTGGGGCATGTATTCCCGGACCGGGACGAGAAGCTGATTCACGGCCAGACCTATAACTTCACGGCTCCGAATCATCCGGATTACCGGTACGTCGGCTATAAGAAACGGCAGGATGTGCCGCCGGAATCCGGACCGAATTGGACGAGCGGATCGGGGCCGGGGTCGTTCAAGTATGACAGCTCGCAGTTCAGCAAGTATTATGTATATTTTTACTACGATCCGCCTGACAAGCCCGATCTGGTGGCGGTGGACATTACAGCTAACGGTCCGATCGAAGTCGGGAAACCGGTCGATTTCACGGCGAAGTGGCGGGTGGACAATAAAGCGACCGGGCAGCCCTATAACGTCAAAATCATGGTCGATGGGAGGGAATTGAAGTCAAAGAGCCAGCCGGCCGGAGGGCCGGGAAATTACGCGATGGATTTCACCTACACGTTCGCGTCCCCGGAGCAGAAGACGTTCCTGCTTGTGGTGGACAGCGCCAATGGAATTGCGGAGAGCAACGAGGACAACAACCAGTTGTCCAAATCATTCAAGCCGTCCGATTCCAACAAAAGCTTTGACGGCGACTTCGACGTGTTGCCTCCGGCTATCAATTATCGAGATCCCTTTGCATTGAAGCCTAAAAATTTTGTGATGAACGGCTGCACCTATGACGGCCACCGCTACAAGATCGAGCGCGACGGCTGGAGCAACTACACGTCATGGGCAAGCGGTCAAAACACGATCCATTCGTACACCTACAGCTCGTATCCTTCGGTTATTGCAGTCGGGACGCATGTGATTACCCTTGAGATCCGCACGAAAGACTGCGGAACGAAGCAGACGGCCACCCATACGCTTGTTGTGAACGGGCCGAGCCATAACAGCCCGCCGACATTCCAGGTCGCATGGGTCCGCCCTGGCACGAACGTTCCGGTATCGCAAGTATTCGAGGGTGAAACGCTGGACCTGATTTTTATTGACGATCCGAGTGTGCCGACGCCGCATGATCCGGACGGCGATCCGATCTATTGGCGAGGCTTCGACTTTAGCGACAGCTCGGATTGGGCGAAAACGATCCCGGACACCGCATTCGAGCTTTATAACGGTTGGGGCTACATCCGGATGACGGCCGCCGGAACGCAGATTGCGAAAGGTACGATGTGCGACTCGTGGGGAGCCTGTGAAACGCGAACCGCGGTGGTCCATGTCGTGACCGAAGATCCGGTTCCGGTCATCACCGCGCCACGGGAAGTCGTGGAGGACCGGCCGGTTACCCCGCCGATACACGGGGATTACAGCTACAGCCCGGTTCCCGGCCGCACGATCGACCATAGCCGGGACATTTGGACGAACCGGAAAACGGTATATACGGAGCCGGGAACAGAGGTTATTACGCTTGAAGTCTTTGACAACACCGGACGCAAATCACGAGAACCTGCGCGGCATTCCTTGACGGTCAAGCCGGATCTCCCGCCTGTGCCTGTCCTGGAATACATCACACCTTCCATCCGGGACGTCGAACTGACGCTGACGGATGAAAGCTATTCGCCGGATGGCGATACCATCGTCGAGCGGCGGTTGACGTATCAGTACGACTCGAACAATGACGGCAGCTTCGCCGGAGAAACGGTTGTCCCTTTGCCGCTGAACGCTCAAAACAAAGCCAATTTCAAGCCGCAGCGCGTGGGGAATTACCGTTTCACCTTGTATGCACGTGAAGATTGGGGACGTGAAGCCTCGAAGACCTATGATCTTGAGGTCATAAACGATTCTCCCACATTCAGCTTCAACGTCTCGTATGAGGAAACGGAGCCGCGGGTTTCACCGCTCATTCCGCTGCCGGCAAGCAACCTGGTGAACAACGGCAACTGGCGGAACATGGACTTTATGACAGACAACAAACCGAAGGCATGGGGGGTAAATCCTTATACCGGAGCGCTGGGGCATACGCCGGAGAATCTCGGTATTCGTGTCAGCAATTTGTTAACATACACGGACAGTTACAGTGAGCTCTATACCAACAACATTTCGCCAGGCAGCGGCGGTTATGAAGTAAAACAGGTATTTCGCTTCTATGCAGGATACGATGACATTAAAGAGATGGTTTATCTCGGGAATGGCTGTTTTGCTTTCAATCGCTATCTTGAAAAGGAAAGCGACTATTTGACTTCTGTTTGCGGGCTGGGTGGCAATCACAAATATAACGAGTGGGTAATACGGGTTGATTATAAGAACCAGCTCGTCTATACGATGACAAAAACGCTCTATAATCCGGAATTCAGAAGATACAGGTTGCAGGATTTCTTGAGACAGGATGGCACCTACAACGCCATTGTAGACGCCAAAACAGCAGGCTATGCCCAGAAAGCATATCAAAACGGATATTACTGGACGAAGTTTGATCAATATGGCAGCATGACGTCGTCGTATGGATATTTCAACTGCACCAGTTACTCCGACGGTAACAGGTTCAGGATCTTTGGCTGGGATGGCAGTTTGTTGTATGAGGGCGGCAATCAAAGTTGTCCTTTCCCCAACACGTATAGCCAATCCTTCAGGTACGATCATCTCGGATACGACCGTTTTGCGAATGCTACCTATATCTACAATGGACAAATCTATCGAATCAGCGGAAAGGACGCGAGCAAAACGGTAATTGGCCCGATTTACAGTTTTAGCGGAATGTTCCTGGAAGATGGTATACACTATGCCCAAGTACATGGTATCTACCGTTACCCGTCAGGAACTTCCGTTCCAAGAGAGAATGTTCCCATCAACTCTTACCGGGATCGGATTCTGACGGAGAACGACTTCTATCCGTCGGGCCGTTGGCTGGTGCATGACGCGGCGGGTTACCGGTACCACATTGAGGTACCCTATGATCGAAAAACCTTCGACGTCATCAGGGTCGGACGAGACGGAAGAACGGAAACATTGGCAGCGAGGCTTGATGCCAATTGTATTGGCAATTGTTTCGTTCAGTATGGCGTGCCCGGATATGTCCATCCGATGGTGGACGGCTCATTGTTGGTGTTTCCGTCATCGGACGTGATGTACGTCCTGGAACCGAAACAGAAGCAGGATGACAGCTTCCGCATCCTGGAATCGCTCCAACAGCTTGCGGGGGATAAAGACTCGTCGAATGTCGAGCTGAATTTTCAGATCCGGTTCAATACGGACGTGAACCAGAATCTGTATTCCGGGTTCAGCTACAACATCCAGGATCGGCTGAACATGTACCGTGTGGAACTGAATACCTGGCGGCTCCGGTTGGTGAAGCTGGTGAACGGCCACAAGACGGTACTGGCTTCCATGGATGTCAATGTGCCGCTTTCGGAACGGCAGACGGTGAAGATCAAGCGGTATGCGGACAGACATATCATCTATTTCAACGGCGTGCCGGTCATGGATATCACCGACGACACCTATACAGGCGGCACTTTCGGGCCTTTCTCGGAAATTTTCAAGACGGAGTTTTTCAACATGTCGTACCGCGATCTGTCGGAGCTCGGCGGGAAGAACCGGCTGCAAGGCGTTGGCATCGTCGGCGAAACGCTGCAATACAACACGAACTATTCCGACCCCGAGAACGACCCGAGAATCACGGCCCGGACAAGCTGGACATACAAGCACGTCGATCCGGACAAGTTCCTGAATGCGGGCGACGGCAAGTCGGGGCTGTCGGCTTTTCACAACAAAACGTACACCGCCGAGCAGCCGGTCATGGATAAAGTCGGCGTCTACGAGCTTTCGGCCCGAACGATGGACGATCCGCATCCCGAATACCGCTTTCCGGCCGGTGAGTTTGACGGCTACCGCAAAGCGTCCAATACCGCGTCGCAGACGGTGATCATTCACCGCCGGCCGATCAGCGATTTCGACGTGTCCGTTGCCGCGAACGGCACGGTGGTATGGAACGACCGCTCTTGCGACCCTGACCGCTGGCTGAGCGACACGCATTATTCGACCGAGCCGACGGGCATCGATTACCGGGCGACGAGAGGGATTTTGCAGCGCAAATATTACTATATTTCACCGTCCGGCTTCTTGTCCGAAACAAAGTTGGTGACGCCGGCCGAAACCGGATGGTACACCGTCGGGATGGCGGTGAAGGACGAGTACGATGCCTGGAGCACCTACACCGAAAAAACGGTGTACGTCGGAACGCTGCCGTCGCCCAATGATCCGCCGGTTGCCGCGTTTACCGTAACGCCTGCCGCAACCTATCGCGGCGTGCCGGTAACCATCGATTCGCAATCATGGGACAAAGAAGACGGCGGGCGAGAAAATCTCAAGCACACGTACTATCTCAAGAACGTAACGGCTGGCGGGCCGGAGACCGTGGCGAGCGCGTCAAGGACGACCTGGACCAAAACGTTCAGCACGCTCGGCACGTTCCAGCTCCGGCTGCTTGTCGAAGACAGTCTCGGCCAACCGGCGGAAGCGGTGCGGACCGTCACGATCGTCAATCGCAAACCGCAGGCGAATGTCACGACACCCGCAAGCGCCGACCCGGCCAATCCGACAAGGTTTGATGTATTGCGGCCGACGTTCGGATGGACATACACGGATGCCGACGGCGACGCGCAGACGCAGTACCAGGCGCAGATTTATCACGTGAACGGCACGCTTGAACGCGATACCGGCGCAAGACCCGGAGATGTGAAGAGCTGGACGCCGACCGCCGATCTGCCGGAGAGAGCGGCGATGTACATCCGGGTGCGGGTGCATGACGGATACGATTGGAGCGACTGGAGCGAGCCGAAGTATTTTTACATCGAGACGAACCGACCGCCGGTTGCGGATTTCGACTGGACGCCAAAGCCGGTGTTCGAAGGGGATACCGTGCAGTTCCTTGATCGGTCGTCCGATCCCGATGGCGATCCGCTTGCGCATGATTGGCAGATCACGGCGCCGGACGGGGACAGCTTCGAGTTCACGACGCGGGAACCGAGCTTCCGGGCGGCGCGGCCTGGCAGCTACACGATCCGGCTCACCGTCAGCGATGGCAGGCTGACGGCGCATGCGGACCGCACGATGGACGTGCTGCCGCTGACCATTGCGGGAGAAGCGCATCATACGCCGGAGTGGCGGGAGAGGCATGAGGCTGCGGGGCACGAGGTCGAGCGCGATCCGAAAGATTTTTATTCGGGAGAAATCATCCGCGTCGCGGCGGTGATTTCGGCAGCGCCGGCGGACGAGGTGACGGCGGAACTGCGGGCGGTGTCGAAGACGGGAAATCCGATCCGCAAAAAAGCGGTGCTCACGGCTGCGGGCGGGCTGCGGTACGAAGGCGAGCTGCACGACGAGAGCTGGATGTCGCCCGACGAAGGGATCCGGGAAGGCGAGCACACGATTGTCTTTCAGGTTGCGTACCGGAACGGAGTGACAAAAGAGGCGTCGGTGCCGATCCGGATCATCGGGAATATTTACAAGGCCGTGTCGGTGCATCGGGTGCAGTGAACGGCGGCGGCACGGAGGTTGTCAAGTAAACGGGAGAGAACCGGAATGAAAGGATATCTTTATGCCTTTGCTTCGGAAGGCCGCTGGTCGGCCTCCGTGACAATCGCGCCGGAAGTCGATCTGGCCTATCGGCTGGACGCCGGTTTTCGCCGGGCGGTGGAAGCGGCGGCAAGCTGCGGCGACGAAGGCGCGGCGGCGCGGTTCGGGGGGCGGGCGGATGTCGTCCTGCTGCTGGACGAACCGCTGCCGCTCGGCATCGCCTTCTCCGCGGCGGAAGTGTTCGCCAGGCGGGCGCGGCGCGTGCAGGGCGAAGCGGAAGCCGCCCGGCTGCTGCGCGCCTGCGCGCGCGAGGCGGAACCGCGCGACGGCCGGCCCGGGCTTGCGGGCTTGAACCGGAGCTTCGGCCGGGAGCAACCGGCGGGGGATGTGCGCCGCATCGCGGCGGTGCGTTTTGGCCGGGCCTCCGGGGAGCGGGAGGCCCGGATGCTGGCGGCGGCCGCGCGCGAAGCCGCCGCCGCGCTTGAGGGGCGGGCGCTTCTGCGCGGCGAAGCGCTCGCCCTCCTCGGCGCGGCCGGGCCCGCGCCCGCCCGCTGGAGCGCCGCGTTCGCCGACGCGGCGCTCCAGCTCGCGGCCCTGCTGGGCCGGCTGCGCCTCGGCAGCGCCATCGCCCGCGGCGACGGCGTCCGCGGGCGACGGCGCAAGCGCCGCTGCCTCCGCTGCGGCAGCGGCGAGGCGCGCATGCGCCGCACGCCCTGTGCGGCGTGCGGCCGCGTCTGCGCCTATTGCGAAGCGTGCCTGCTGCTGGGCCGATGCAGGGAATGCACGCTGCTCGTCAGCGGCATTCCCGAGGGCGTCGTGTCCGTCCGCATGCGCTCCGCGGACGCATTGCCGCCCATCCCGGCGCGGCTCGAGCGATGGGGGCTCAGCCCGGCCCAATCCGACGCGGCGGCGGCCGCGCTCCGCTGGCTGGAATCCGCGGATCATGGCGCGCGCCGCGGCATCTCCGGACAGCTCAGAGGTACGGTTGCGCGCATGGCCGCCCTGTGCAACATCGCCGGAACGCCTGGCCGGAAGCAAACCGCCGAATCCGCGGGCGCATCCGCCAAGGAGCGTCCGCCGTTTCTCCTCTGGGCGGTAACCGGGGCCGGCAAAACGGAGATGATGTTCACACTCATCGACTCCGTGCTTGCGCGCGGCGGGAAAGCGATGGTCGCGACGCCCCGGCGGGACGTCGTGCTCGAGCTTGAGCCGCGCATCCGGAAGGCTTTCCCGGAGCATACCGTCGTCGCGCTGCACGGCGCCAGCCGGGAGAAATGGACGAAGGCCGACATTACGCTGGCGACGACGCACCAGACGATCCGATTCGCGGCCGGATTCGAGCTGGTCGTGATCGACGAGCTGGACGCTTTTCCTTACCACAATAATCCGATGCTGCAGTATGCCGCCGCGAAATGCGTGGCGCCAGGCGGGCACCGCGTGCTGCTCTCGGCGACGCCGCCGGCGGATATGCGGCGCGCGGCCGCGAAAGGGCGCTTGCCGCATGCGCGCATTCCGGTCCGGTACCACGGCCATCCGTTGCCGGTGCCGGTCGAGGTCCGCGTGCCGCCGGTCCGCGAGATGATCCGCCGCGGGACGGTCCCGGACAAGCTGAAGCGGGCGGTCCGCTCCTCGCTGTCCAGGGGCGCGCAGCTTTTCGTCTTCGTTCCGCGCATTTCCGACACGGGGCCCGCGGCATCGCTGCTTGGCACGATTTGCCCGCCGGACGCCGCGATCGGTTTTACTTCCTCGCAGGACGAACAGCGTACGGAGACAGTGATGCGGTTCCGCCAGCGGGAACTGCGCGTGCTCGTGACGACGACGATTCTCGAGCGCGGAGTGACGATCCCGCGCAGCGACGTGTTCGTGCTGGACGCGGACGCGCCGCTGTTCGACGAGGCGTCGCTTGAGCAGATGGCCGGGAGGGCCGGCCGCTCGAAGGATGACCCGCACGGAAGGGTTTATTTTTGCGCGCCGCATGCGACCCGCGCCCAGCGCGCCGCCATTCGCGAGATTCGGGCGATGAACGCGCTCGCCGCGTCCCGCGGGTATATCCGGGGAGAATCGCTCGCCGCGAACGGGAAGGCAAGCGCCCGGGGGACCGTCCGATGATGAAATGGACCGCGCGCATGCGGCATTTGCTCTCGCGGTCGGTCGATCTGCTCGGACCGCCGGATGCGCGTTGCCTCGTCTGCGGCGGACGACGGCTCGGCCAGCCGCCGCAGACGGCGGGCGGCTTGCGTCTCGGGGATTGGCTTTGCGCCGGCTGCTCGGCGCGCATTCCCTGGATCCGCCGTCCCGCCTGTCCGCGCTGCGGCCGTCCCGTGTTCTGTCCGGATTGCGTCCGGCGACCGGTCCGCGCCTTCGAGATGAACCGCAGCGCGGTGCGCTACAACGACGACATGAAGGAATGGCTGGCGCTGTACAAATTCCGCGGGGATGAACGTTACGGCGAAGTGCTGGCGGAAATGTTGCTGCCGGCTTACGAACGTCTGACCGCCGAAGTGTCCGCCGAAGCCGGGGGCGAAGATGCCGGGGCATACCGTGCGCTTTTTTCCTCCCCGATGAATTGGCCGGATCGATCGCGCATGGGCCATCCATACGCCGCCTCTTCGATGACCGGCAGACGGTCGGATCGGTTGCCGGAAAGCCGATCCGGCGGGCAGATCTGGCATGCCGTCACGTATGTGCCGGTCGGCCGGGAGCGGGCGGAGGAGCGGGGCTTCAATCAGTCGGAGCGGCTGGCCCGGGCGGCCGCCATGCGGGCGAACGCGCCGCTGCTGCCGCTGCTCCGTCGTCTCCGCGACAGCGGCAAACAAAGCCAACGCGGCCGCGCCGAACGGCTCAGGGCGATGCGCGCCGTGTTCGGGCCCGACGAAGCGGGGATCGGGCGGCTTGCGGAAGCGGCCGCTCTGTCCGGATGCCGTCCCGACGCGCCAATGAGAATCCTTCTTGTGGACGATATATACACGACCGGCTCCACGGCGGAAGCTTGCGCCGAAGCGATCCGCGCCGCCGTTCCTTTTCCGGTCCGTATATATGTGCTGACATGGGCGCGCTCGTGACGGACGGCGGCCGCTTCACCTGCCGTAAGCGGTCCTCAAAATCCTGTGCCGACCCAATCAACGCCCCCGACGGCAAAATGCGCTCCACGGCACCGGCAAAATCGCGCTTTAACGATTTTTTCCAACCCGTCCGCCTCCTCCCGGATTGCTTTCTACCGCCCCCGGGGAAATGCTTCGGAAATGCTCCTTAAGTCCTTATTTTTCACAAAATATCGCTTTATTCTGCCAATTTCGGTACAATAGCAATATAGAGTAGTCTGTGTGCATGGGGGACTGAGGGCCAATGAACCTCGATTACTGTCCGCGCTGCGGCAAGCTGTACGCCAAGGGTTTCCGCGACATTTGCCCGAACTGCGTAAAAGAGATAGAAGAAGAATATGAACGGTGTGTCGAGTATCTGAAGCAGAACCGTCATTTCAACATCCAGCAGTTGTCGGAGGCAACCGGGGTGTCCGTGCGCCAGATTACCCGGTTTATCCGCGAAGGACGGATCGGCCTCAGCGCCTTTCCGAACATGTATTACGGATGCGAATCTTGCGGGGCGCCGATTCGGGACGGCAACATGTGCCCGAACTGCATCCGGAAGCTTGCGAACGAGATCAAGGCGCAACAGGCGGTCGATGCCCGGTTGAAAGCCGACGCGCAATCCGACCGGTCGGGCACGTATCAGATCAAACAGACCGAACGGAAAGAACGTTGAACTTTCTATAAATTTTGTGATCCAGGTAACCGATAATACCCTCATAAGGGATTATCGGTTTTTTGCGTATTGGCGGAGGAAGAGGTGGCAGCCATGAAAATCAACGAGATCGGACGTTTGAGCGCCGTCCGGACGTACCAGCAGCAACAGGAGACGCGCGCCGGCGGCAAGGGCGCGGTGAAGCGCAGGGACGAGGTGCGGATTTCGGCGGAAGCGCAACAGCTTCTGTCGGACAGCCGGCTCACCGGCGTCGAACGCGCGGAGAAGATCGACCGGCTGAAGGAGTCCGTATCGACGGGCACGTATTATGTCGATGCCGGCAAGATCGCCGACAAGCTGTGGCCGTACTTGCAATCATGATGAAAGACGGTGAGCCGGATGGCGGTCCGGGACATTGTCCGGATATTGGACGAACAGGCGGAACTGTACGGTGAGCTGCTCGATACGGCCAACGAGAAGACGCCCGTCCTGGTCAAGGGCGATGTCGAGCAACTCAACGCCATCTTGCAGAAGGAGCGCAAACTGATCGCCAGGGCCGAGCAGCTCGAGCAGCAGCGCATCCTGGAGACGCACCGCCATTTCGTATCGCTCGGTTATATATCCCGCTTGAATACGTTGCGCGAAGTCATCCAGTCGGTGAATCAGCCCGAACTGAAGCAGAAGCTGATCGACCAGCAGCGCGAACTGTCGCGGCTGCTGGGTGAATTGCGCCGCGTGAACGAGTTGAATCAGCAACTGATCCGTCAGGCGCTCGCGTTCATCGACTACTCGATCGGACTTGCGGTTGACGATCCTGCCGAGGATATCGTGTACCAGCACCCGCAGAAAAATCCGGGCGGAAGCGGCAGAAACGGCATTTTTGACACGCGGGCCTAAACCAAGGAGGCGGCGACGTTGAGATCGACATTCCATACGCTGGAGACATCCAAGCGAAGTCTGTTCACGCAACAGACAGCCATCAACACGGTTGGACACAACATCGCGAACGCGAACACCAAGGGCTATTCGCGCCAGGTCGTCAGCATGACGGCCGCGCGGCCGATCGAAGCCTACGGCATGAGCCGCTCGGTGGTGCCGGGACAGCTCGGCACGGGCGTCGAGTTCACGGATATCCGGAGGATCCGGACGGCGTTTCTCGACGACCAGTACCGCAATCAGAACAAGCTGGTCGGCACCTATTCGGTCCAGGCGGACACGCTGGACAAGCTGGAAGCGATCATCAATGAGCCGAGCGATTTCGGTCTCCGGTCCGTGCTTGAGCAATTCTGGAACGCCTGGTCCGATCTGAGCAAGGATCCCGAGAATGTCACGGGCCGCAAGATTGTCCGCGAGAGCGCGTTGGCGCTGGTCGACGCGTTCAACTCGATCAGCCGCCAGCTGGACGATCTCTCCGCGGACCTGACGACGAGCATCGGCGTCAAGGCGACGGAGATCAACACGATTATTGAAACGATTGCCTCGCTCAACACGGAGATTCGACGGATCGAAGGTCTCGGCGACAAGGCGAACGATCTGCGCGACCAGCGCGATCTGCTCGTCGACAACCTGTCCCGGATCGCGAACGTCTCCGTCGTCGAGTCGGGGGCGGGATACACGGTTTCAATCGGAGGCATCGTTGTCGTCGACGGCAGCACATTTACGCCGGTAACGGCCGATGCGCTTGCCGCCGCCGTTCAGAGCGGGGATTTGAACAGCGGCGAAATCCACGGCATGATCGTCTCGCGCGACACCTATGTGGCGGAATACCGCCGCCAGCTTGATTCGCTGGCGAATACGCTGGCGAACGGCCAGATTCAGGTCACCATTCCGAAGGGCTCCTATATTCCGCCGAATGCGGTGACGGTGCCGCCGCTTCCGCCGGGACAGCCGCTTGCCAATGACACCGTCGTTACGGTGAACGGTATCAACGGCCTGCACCGACTGGGCTACACGCTCGAAGGCGGCACGCCGCCGGCCGCCGGCCTGCCGTTCTTCACGGCATCCGACGGATCGGGGACCATTACGGCCGGCAATCTGCGGCTCAATCCGGTAATCGAGGCCGATGTCAGCAAGATTGCGACGTCCATGCGGCTGGATACGAGCGGCGCTGTCGTCCGCGGGAACAATACGCTCGCGCTTCTGATGAGCGAACTGAAAGAAGTCAGCTTCAGGTTCGACGAGACGGCGAGCGGCAACGGCGTGACGAACGCGAAGCTGGGCGACTATTACAACGCGCTTGTCGGCGAAATGGGCGTCGCCTCGAATCGGGCGCAGCGCAATATGCTGAATGCCCAGATGCAACTGGATCAGGTGGAAGCCAACCGGCAATCGGTCAGCGGCGTTTCGCTCGACGAAGAGATGTCCGATCTGATTCGTTTCCAGCATGCCTACAATGCGGCCGCGCGGCTGATGACGTCCTTCGACGAGATGCTGAACAAACTGATCAACGGCACCGGCGTGGTCGGCCGCTGACGGGTAAGGAGGAGTAAACGATGCCATTGCGCGTGACGCCGGGGATGATGCATACGCAGCTTACCCGGAACCTGAACCGCACGCTGACGGATATGGCGAAATTGCAGGAGCAGATGACGACCGGACGCAAGATCAACCGCGCCTCGGACGATCCCGTGGGCATTACCTACGCGCTCCGTTACCGCAGAGAACTGACGGGAAATGTGCAGTATCAGAAGAATATCGACATGGCGCTTTCCTGGCTCGATTTCAACGACACGGTCCTGCAGCAGGCGCAGGATGTGCTCAAGCGGCTCAAGGAATTGTCCGTTCAGGGGGCGAACGGGACGAATCCGGACGTCGCGCTGAGCAATATCGCCGATGAAGTGAAGCAGCTCAAGGATCAAATCGTCGATATCGCCAACAGCACGCTGAACGGCAAATACGTGTTCAACGGCGAGAAGACGGACGTCATCCCCTACGATCCGACGGTTTCTCCTTTCGATCCGAGCGCGATCCAGACGGATACCGGCGCGATCTACTACATGGTTGGCGTCGGTGTAAAGCTGCAGATCAATCTGAGCGGTTCGGACGTGTTTGGCAGACCCGGAGAAGCGGACAACATATTTGCCGTATTTGACCAGATCATTACCGCGCTCGAAAGCGGCGATCACGCCGGGGTATCGGCGCAGATCGGCAATATCGAATCCCGGATGGACAAAATTTTGACGCAACAGTCCGAGATCGGCGCGCGCGTCAACCGCGTCGAGTTGATGCAGAACCGGCTGAAGGATCTGGAAATCAATCTGACGGACCTCCAGTCGAAGACGGAGGACGTCGATTTCGAGAAGCTGATCATCGATGCGAAAATCAACGAGAACATCTACCAGGCTTCGCTTTCCGTCGGCGCCAGGATCATCACGCCTTCGCTCGTTGATTTTCTGAAGTAAGGCGGCTTGCGCCATGGTACCGCAAATTTACGTTGAAACCCAGCGGGGAATGATTAGCGCCGAGTCCATGCGGGGCCGGTTCGAGATCGAACGGCGCCAGCCGGATGTCCATATCGAGACGAAGCGTCCGGTCGTTACGGCGCGTAATCGGCCCGGGGAATTGATCATCGACAACACCTTGACGCACAACGCGCTCACCGGCGGCAAGATGGAGCATTTCTGGCTGAACATCTATGCCCAGTATCGGGCGGTTGCGCTCAAGAATCTCGAGAAGATCGTAACCGACGGGAACCGGATAGGCGATTTGAGAATCCGGCACAATCCGATTCCGGATATCGCGCTGGACGAGTTCGTCGAAGGTCCGCCGGATCTGCAGGTGTTCGGCGAGGCCAGGCCCGACAATACGAAGTTTGACTACATTCCGAACGATCCCGACTTGCAGGTCGATCCAGGCGGAGTCGAGATGGATGTGCAACTGCATCGTCCGGATATCCGCTATCATCACGGATATGTCCGGATCTACATGGTGCAGTATCCGAAGGTGACGATCATCCCGCCGCCTGCAATTGAATTGATGGCGTAGATCGCGGGAATACAGTTAGAATAGAGCTATAAGCGAGACATGAGGTCGCTTGTAGCTTTTTCTTTATTTTTGAATGGAGGACTGTGGGGATGAAGTTGGAGACGGCCCGATTCGGCGAAATCGAGATCCGCGAGCATGACATCTATACTTTTCCGGACGGGATTCCGGGCTTTGAGCAGGACAAGCGGTACACCCTGATGGGGTTGGAGGGGCTGGACGGCTTCGCCTGCCTGCAGTGCGTCGATCGGGGTGAATTGAGTTTTATCATCGTGAATCCGTTCGTGTTTTTTTCCGATTACGAGTTCAATCTTCCGGACGCGGACGCCAAACTGCTCGAGGCGGCGGATCCACAAGATCTTTCCGTTTGGACCATCGTGACCATTAAAGATCGGCTCGAGTCGGCGACCGTCAATCTTGTTGCGCCGGTCGTGCTGAATGAACGGAAGCGACGGGGCAAACAAGTCATTCTGGTCGATCCGAATCTGGGAACCCGGCATGCGCTGTTCCAGACGGTTGAGGGGGTGTAGCGGATGCTGGTGCTTGCACGGAAAAAAGGTCAGACGATCGTCGTCGACGGGCGGATCGAAGTGACGGTGCTCGAGGTGGAAGGAGACGCAGTGAAGATCGGCATCGCCGCTCCCCGGGAAGTCCAGATTGCGCGCAAGGAATTGCTGCAGTCCGTCAAAGAGACGAACGAAGAAGCGGCATCCGCGGCCATCGATGTCAGTCAGCTCCGTCAATCACTGCAGAAGATGAAAAAAAATTTGCCAGAGCTATAAAATATCCGCTGACTCTGCCGATATAGGAATTAGGTTCGCATGGGGCGGCCGACCCATGGCGAGCGATCCACAAGGATGTGGACGACTATCATTTCAAGGAGGAAAATGAATCATGCGTATCAATCACAACATTACGGCGCTCAACAACCATCGCAACATGACGCTGAACAACACGGCTCTGGCGAAGAACATGGAGAAACTGTCCTCCGGTCTTCGCATCAACCGCGCGGCTGACGACGCTGCAGGTCTGGCAGTATCCGAAAAGATGCGCGGCCAAATCCGTGGTCTCGAGCAAGCGCAACGGAACGTTCAGGACGGCATCTCGTTCGTTCAAACGGCTGAAGGCGCAATGAACGAAATCAGCGCCATGCTCGTTCGGATGAAAGAGCTGAACGTGCAAAAGGAAAACGGCACGTACTCCACGACGGACAAGAACAACATCCAAGAAGAGCTCGAAGCGCTCGGCGATCAAATCGACTTGATCCTCCAAGACACGACGTTCAACGGCATCTCGATCACGGGCGGGTCGATTTCGATCCAGGCGAACGACAGCAGCCAGGTCATTGTGATTTCGGGTATCGACTCGACGGGCTTCAGCGGCCTGAGCAGCGGCTCGACGCTCGGCGAAATCGAGGCGGCAATCGAGGCGGTTGCTACGCAACGGGCTAAGCTCGGTGCTGTCCAAAACCGGCTCGAGTACACCTCCAATAACCTGGGCACGACGATCGAGAACCTGTCGGCTTCCGAATCCCGGATCCGCGACACCGACATGGCGAAAGAAATGGTCGAGCTCGCGAAGAACCAAATTCTGCTGCAATCTTCGCAAGCAATGCTCGCACAAGCAAACGCAGCGCCGCAAGGCGTACTGTCGCTCCTCCGATAATCAAGCTTTCATTCAAGAGAGGCTCTGGATTTCCAGAGCTTCTTTTTTATTCTTTTTCTACGTTCGGCATATGCTGCTTGCTTGTTGTAAGGGGATCCGGCATCTATAAACTTGAAACGTCTTGCTGTCGATAATAATAGATAACAACTGATTAGAGCGGAGTGATCAGGGATGATCGTACTGAATAACGGCAAACCGCAGGTTGTCATGATGCAAACCGCCTCGACGCGGATGTCTGTCGACCAGCCCGTACAACAGCCAGAGTCGATGCCAACGCAGGCCATGCGCAATTGGCGGGAGTTGGATCGGCTCGAAAGGGAAGGCGTCAAGCTTTCCATCGGCGAAGAGCAGATTGTAAAGGCCATCGAACGAGCGCTCAAGGCGCTTGAGGGACCTTCTACAATGTTTGAGATGAAGGTGCACGAGAAGACGAAATCCATCATTGTACGCGTGTTGAACCGGGAGACAGGCGAGCTGATCCGCGAGATCCCTCCCGAGAAGACGCTGGATCTGGTCACCAAGATGATGGAATTTGCCGGGCTTCTGGTCGACGAGCGAGTATAAGGGGGAAGTGTCATGCCGATGCGGATATCCGGTTTTTCTGGCTTGGATATTGATGCCCTCGTCAACGATTTGATGAGGGCAAAGCGTGCGCCGCTGGACCGGCTAAACCAGCAGAAGACGAAACTGGAATGGCAGCGGGAGCAATATCGAAGCATCAACGCGAAGCTTGTCGATTTTCGCAACAACAAGCTGTTCAACTACAGCCTGAGCAACGCAGTCAACGCCAAGAAGGCGACCGTGGGCGGAGAGGCCGCGTCTTCGGTCTCGGCGAAAGCATACGCCTCGGCCATGACTGGTTCCATTGAAATTGAGGTCAAAGGGCTGGCAAAGGCAGCTTCCGCTACAAGCACAGCCGGCATAGGCAAGGGTTCGTCCGCCAAGCTGACCGAACTGGACGGCATCACAGCGACTGGAGATGAGATCGAATTTGAAATAAACGGCAAGCCCATCAAGGTTGACAAGGATGCAACGATCGCCGACCTGGTGAGTACAATCAACGCAAGCGATGCGGGTGTGACGGCGTTCTTCGATGATTACAAGCAGAAATTGTCTTTGACGGCGAAGGCAACGGGTAAGAGTGAGATCACCTATTCAGATAATCTAGATGAGGCTTTTAAGCTCGAGGGCAGCGAAGGCGAAAACGCGTCTGTGGTCATCAACGGCATCGAGACCGAGCGCGCTTCCAACTCGTTTACCGTGAACGGTGTGGAAATTACCCTCAATGCTGCAAATCCCGGCAAAAAAGCTGTTATCAACGTCACGACGGATACGGACAAAATTGTCGACACCATCAAGACGTTCATCAATGACTACAACAGCCTGATTGATCTTCTGAACAAGAAAGTCAGCGAGGAACGGTATCGCGACTATCAGCCGCTCACGGCCGATCAGAAGAAGGAAATGAAAGATTCGGAGATTGAACTGTGGGAAGAAAAGGCGAAAAGCGGGCTTCTGCGCGGCGACTCGACGCTGACGAACCTGATCAACAATATGCGCATGGCCATCTCCGCGGATGTGGTGTTCGACGGAAAGAAGTTAAACCTCTTGAAGGATTTCGGTATCGAGACCGGGACGTATGAACAACGTGGCAAGCTGATCCTCAAAAACGAAGAACAGTTGCGCGCAGCAATAGAAGCCGATCCCGATGGTTTCATGGAATTCTTTACACGAAAGACAACGGATACGAATCCTGAAACCAAGGATTCGCCGACCAACCAGGACAACGGACTGTTCAACCGGCTCTCGGTGTCGGTGTTGCAGGCCATTGAGCAATTGGCAACAAAAGCGGGGACGTCCAGATTCAGTACTGACGAAACGGCAGCTTTCATTCCCAACAGTTACATGGGCGAGCAGCTACGCCAGCTTGAGTTGAGGATATCGGATATGGTCCGGCGTCTGAACCAGATGGAAAACCGCTATTACCTTCAGTTTTCGGCGATGGAATCTGCGATGAACCGGTATACCGCTATGTCGAACAGCCTGTTTGGAATGATCTCGTGACAATGGGCAGCTTGTCACTTGTCATGATCGTGAGAAATGAGTCGGAACATTTATCGCGTTGCATCGAGAGTGTGCAGGGGTTGGTTGATCAGATCGTCGTGGCCGATACGGGATCGACAGACGGCACGCCGGACATCGCCGCAGCATTGGGAGCCCGTGTCGTCCGTTTTCCTTGGGTCAATGATTTCTCGGCCGCACGAAATTATGCTTTATCCTGTTCAAAATCGGAATGGAATCTGATTCTTGACGCCGATGAATACATTGTGGAAGCGGACATCGCGGCGGTCAGGGAGTTCATGCGCAGTGACAAGGCTGTCGGCCGCATCCAGATTCTCAGTTTGACGCAGTCCGACGACGGGGAGAACGAGACGCGCAACTTCATCACACGTCTTCTTCCGCGCCATCTCAGGTTCAAAGGCCGAATCCACGAGCAAGTGGATACGGACATGCCTCGTATCAATGTGCCGATTGTCGCACGACATTTAGGCTATTATAATCGAAATAAGGCAGAGCGGAACATTCCGTTGCTGCTCGAAGAGCTGAAAATTTCCGGCGATGATCCCTATCTGTACTATCAGTTGGCGAAAGAATATTCCGGCATCGAAGACAGGTTCGAAAGTTTGGCATATTTCGAGAAAGCCGTGGCGTTTCTGACCGGGCGGGAACGTTATGCGCCCAATGTTATCGTCGATTATTTGTATTTGCTCATCAAACTTCAGCAATACGATATCGGCTTAGATTTGATTCAACGCCGGTCTGATTGGGCAAGATTGTTCCCGGATTTTCATTTTGCGTGCGGCATATTCTATCGGGAACTTATTCTGCATAATCCCAACCGGTATGCCTCGATGCTTCCGATGATCGAAGCATCTTACAGGAAGTGTATCGAGATTGGCGAGACGGACCGTTATGACAGTGTAGCGGGAACCGGCTCATATGCAGCGTGGTACAATCTCGGCAATTATTACGAAGTGGTCGGCGATCGGAACAGAGCGATCGAATGTTACCGGCAATCCGCAAGCTACCGATACGAGCGGGCGTTGAAACGATTGCAAGAGATTGTGTGAGGAGTGTGTAGAATGCTCACTTCGCCTTTCCAGAAATATCAACAATCATCCGTACAGACAGCTTCTCCTGGTCAGTTGGTTTTGATGCTGTACGATGGTGCGATCCGATTTGTCAAACTCGGTATTGCCGGGATCGAGGAGCGGGACATCAACAAGGCGAACAGTTCCCTTATCCGAGCCCAACGTATCGTCAACGAGCTGATGGCGTCGCTGAACACGTCTGTTCCGATCGCTGCCACGCTGATGGGGATCTACGATTACATCAACCGCCGGCTCATTGAAGCGAACATCAAGAAAAGCAAGGCTCCGGCCGAAGAAGTGCTTGAATATTTGGTGGAATTGAGGGAAGCCTGGGGCAGAATCATTCAACCGGGCCAGAACGGGAATGTTTGACAGTCTGCTCCAACAGGTGTTAAAGGAAACAAAGCGGCTGGGCGATGAAGGGCCGGAGGCCGGCTATGAAGCGTTCGTCGCATTGACGGACCTTCGGGAGCGGCTGATGAAAGCCATGGCGGAACAGGAGGTATTGATGCCTGAACAGAAGGCAATCTTGCGCAGGCTGCTGGAGCTTGATCCGGTGATCCTCCAGCATATGCAGGCGCTAAAGGAAGAGGCAGAACAGGGCTTGACCCGCATTCATCAGTCAAGCCGGCAGCGCGATGCTTATCAACCGTCTTACGACATGGGCAGTATCATGTTTGACCGCAAGAAGTAAACCGTAATGATCAAGGCGCCATGCTTCGAGCAAGGCGCCTTTGTTGCCGTTATAATTCTTGCAGCAACGAGATTTGCCTGCAGGCGGGGTCCAGTTCGAATAACTTCTGTTTCATGGCGTACCGCGATGCAGGATCCGGGTTGGCCAGCATATGCCTGACATACAGTTGTCTGTGATTCGGTACAAGGCGGATGGCTTCTTCCCAGAATTGAAGGGCAGAACGGATATCACGCTGCAACGCGCACCATTCGGCCAGATTGGCGCAGCTGTCGGCTTCCAAGCCACCATGTTCCAGCAGATGGCGATAATATTGAAGCGCCAAATCGATCTGATGCCGGCCATAGAAGAAATTTGCCAGCCGGTTGACAATCGAAGAGTCGCCGACAGCTTCCACCAGCTGGTCGAAAGCTTCGAACTGACCCAGCGTGTATAACTCTTGCAGCAAGTCGGCAGCGTGATCGTGAGCCAATGGACGGTCAGTTTTCCCGGAGAGCAGCGATTTGATCCATTCGATCATCGGCATGGCGGCATGATCATCGGGCAATCGAACATCATTGAGCCATTCCGGACGATTCCAGACAACGGCGCCAATGGCATAATGTTTCACATTCGAGACATCCCGTTGATCAGAGGGCGATGCGTTCATCCATGCATCCCGCACAGCCTCCGGAGTATTCGTCATGATGCCATAGCGCATTTGTTCGCCCGGTTTCAGCAGTTTGCGGACCGCGTCGTGTCCGGCATAATGCGTCGCCAGCGGCGTTAGGCCCAGCTTTATCGCGATTTTCCCGAGCATGGCGGTCAGCAGCGCGTCCGGCTTCAACAGACGGTTGAGCAGATGGATGATGGATTGAGGTTTTTCCTGCAGTGACAGCAATTCCATCAATTTGCTGACGGCGGCCACTTCTTTCGGGTCCGTTACGATAATCTTGGTCAGGTAGTAGATCGCTTTCGCATAGTTTCTCTCTCGTTCATGGATCATCGCCAGCTGGTAGAGCGGGAGTCTCATCGCCGTGTCCGGACTGGCGATCGCAACCTGCTCATTGCGAGCGGCACGGCGCTCCGCTTCCTCTACAGCCATGAGAAAGGTCTGTTTGGCTTTCTCCTGAAAACCAAGGTTGTAGAGCAGGATCCCCTTCACAGTGCCGATATCCGGATGGGACGCATAACTCTCCAGATGTTGTTCGAAGAACAGAAAGGCCTGAACCAGGTCGCCTTTGTTGATCAGCACTTGTACGATGGAGAACAAGACCTGCTTATAGGCCATTCCCAAATCTTTCGGATTCTCCAGAGCTTTATACAAATATTCCAGGGCTTTGTCATATTCCCGCATCATCGTGTACTGCTTGCCGATCTGCAGGTGGTCATACCCCGAGAACCCTGTCGTTTCTTCCATTTTCCTGAACAGTTCCAAATTGCGCTGGTGCTTGTTCTTGGCGCGGACCGTCTCTTCCACGTAACCGGAGTGGAAAACGCGGACCGGAAGATTGACGCTCTGCATTCGAATCTCCGGACGGGCGGACATCGCCTGCTCATGAATGGGACGGAAGAAGCGAATGTCCAGATGATTGCCGAAGACACGTCCAACTTTGCCTTCATGCGTCGAAAGATGATATTTTTCGCCGAGCAGACTGACGATCGAAAGGTTGTAAATAAGGTGCGGTTCGGGCTCCATCGCGGCGAGCAGTTCCCGGAGCTTGCGAATCTCGGACTCTTCGAAATATTCGTCCGCATCCAGCACCAGTATCCACTTGCCGTTCGCATATTTCAACGATTCGTTGCGCGCGGCTGAAAAATCATTGATCCATTCGAACAAGTGAACCTGATCTGTAAAGCGTCTTGCAATTTCACGGGTGGCATCGGTTGAGCCGGTATCGACGATGATGATTTCCTCAACATAGTTCCGGACGCTGCTCAGGCAGCGCTCCAGAACAGATTCTTCGTCCTTGACGATCATGCACAGCGAGATAAGGGGTGTCATGACGGTTCTCCTTTTGGGAATCGAGTTATTTATTATATCGGCTCGCGGGATTCGCGTCGTAAGCATGTTTTTTTTGAAGGCGGAAGGTCTACGCTCTATCTATTCTACCATGAGAATCCGATAATTAATAAATACAGACGGCAATCGACCAGAATGGGAGGTACCCTGTGAAAACCAGCATCATCATACTGGTGAGAAACCAGTTGGATTACACCAAACAGTGCATTGAAAGTATCCGACAATTCACTAGACCAGGCACTTATGAAATCATCGTGGTTGACAACGGGTCGGATGACGGGACTTCCTCATGGTTGGCGGAACAGCAAGATCTGGTGAATATTCGCAACGAATTCAATGCCGGCTTTCCTGCGGGATGCAATCAGGGCATCGCCCGGTCGACCGGACAGTACATTTTGTTGTTGAACAACGATACCATCGTAACGCGCAACTGGCTGGACAATCTCTTGAATTGCCTGGAGAGCGACGAGACGATCGGCGCCGTCGGGCCGGTGACCAATAATTGCAGTTACTATCAGGCGATCTCGGTCAACTACTCCACCCTTGCCGAGATGCATGCCTTTGCGGAGCATTTCAATCGTCCCGACCCGCGGAAGTGGGAAGAACGGCTCAAGCTGGTCGGGTTCTGCATGCTGATCAAGCGGTCGGTCATCGAAAAGATCGGCCTTCTGGACGAGTGGTTCACACCGGGCAACTACGAGGATGACGATTTGTCTCTGCGGATGGTGGAAGCCGGATTCCGGTTGATGTTGTGCCGGGATACCTTCATCCATCATTACGGCAGTGTCTCTTTCAAGGAGAATGCGCCGGAATATCTGCAATTGTTGACGTTAAACGAGCAGAAATTTCAGGAGAAGTGGTCATTCCAACCGATTAACTATCTGCGAATCGATTATGAGTTGGCCGACCGGTTCGTCCGGCAGTTGCCGGCTCAGCCGCGACTGCTTCAGATCGGAACCGGTTGCGGCGGGACGATGTTGTGGCTTAAGAATATTGTTCCCCGCGCCATGCTTTACGGCGTCGAACGGAACCCGCGTGCCCGGCAAATCGCCTCAAAGTTCATGTACATGTATGACCACTGGGACAGGCTGCTTGCGGAAGGTCTCTCGTTTGACGCAATCTTCATCAGCCATTTCCTGCACGAGATGTCGGATCCCGCAGATCAGCTCGCCCGGATCAAAGCTTTGTTGAAACCGGACGGGTCACTCTTTATTTCAGCTCTGAACTCCCTGTACTATCAGAACATCGTCCGTCTGGTTCAGGGGTTGCCCACGATTCCTGAAGCTCGCTATCACGCTGCCGAACTGAGCGCGATGCTGGCGGAAGCGGGATTTGACATCATCGCCAACGAAGCGAAGGCCGAAGTTCCGGATGCGCATCGCAGCATTGTGGACATGGTCTGTATACTGGGCAAGTCAGGCGAAGAGAAGATCTACGAATCGAAGTCCTATTTCATTCACGCGAGACCGCAGAGTTCCCTTCCATTTGCGAGTCTGCTGGAGCGGCTGGACGACCGGCCCGATCTGCCGGAGGTCCTGGACGCTCTGATGGCCTACGACGCGGACGAGATCGCCGATGCCATCGCGGAGCGATTTCCCCGGCCCGTCGAAAAGCTGAACTGGATGGCCATCGCCTGCTTCCAATACGGACAGGACGACCGCGTTTTGCCTTTCCTGAACCGCGGCTATGAGCTTGATCCGATTGACCGGGACACTGTGTACAATCTGGCCTATGTACTCCATCAATGGGGTCATCGGGATCTGGCCCTGCAATACCTCGAGAAGACGGCGGTCAGGGATGAGGAAATGGAGGCGCTGTATCGGGAGATTGCGGGCATTCATCACGACGCATCGCTTTCGGACAGGCAGCTGACCTATTGGATACGACGGATGGAATACGGAATCGATGCGGAAGCCTCGGCCGCCGAGTTGCGCCGTGCGATTATGGAAGACGCGGCAACATTCGAAAAAATACTCGATGTTATCAAGCGGGAGTCTTCAAACCCGAATCGGCTCCTCGAAATGCTTCAGGGGTTTCATATCGATCAGGACGGTGCAAATCTATGAATTCGAGAAAATTCTGCATCATACTGGCTGGCAGAAATCCGGAGGTCTTGCAGGAGATCCGGCAATATATCGATGTGCTTGAAGTGCCGGAAGGCTTCGGAGTGGAAGTGATCGTCCAAACCGACACCATTAATCGAGCGGACGCCTTTCAGCAGGCGATGAAGCGATCGGACGCGAAATACAAACTTTACGTCGCGGAGGGCGTATTCCCGATTCACCGCCGCATGTTGGGGGAATTGCTGGAATTTTTCCAATCCGATTCGAAACTCGGGATCATCGGAATTGCGGGAGCCGCCTATACGCCGATTGAAGTGGACTGGCGGGCGGCGGTGGAGCGATATGGGGCTTATGTCGAACGGGCAGAGGACGGGCTGGTGACGCATCTGTCCCCGTCTTCCGATGAGCGAACGGTTCCCGCCGCGATCCTGTCGGGTTACCTGCTGGCCACGCAGTACGATGTTGATTGGGATACCGAACTGCCAGATGACGCATATCTTGGCGAAGTGCAGACCATGCGTTTCAAACAGGCGGGCTACCGGGCCGGCGTTCCCCGTTCGTCGGAGCCGTGGTGTCTGGTCGATAAAGTATGGGCGAATCCGGACAGGCTATCCGAACCAGCGCGCGAATGGTTCATGCGGCAATACGCGGAAGCGGCGTTTCCGAAGGTCAGCGTGCTGATTCCGACCTACAATCGTCCGGACATGTTCGAACAAGCGCTGAGAAGCGCACTTGAACAGACGTATCGCCATCTGGAGATTATCGTCGGCGATGACAGCACGAACGACGAGACGCAGGAGCGCATCCGTCCTTATCTGGAGTGGGATCCGCGCATTGTCTATATTCGGAACGAGCGCAATCTCGGTCAGTTCGAGAACGATCTGAAGCTGATTGAGCTGGCGGGCGCGGACTTCATTAACTTCCTGATGGATGACGATCTGTTCGACCGGCGCAAGATCGAGCGCATGATGAAATTCATGCTGGATGATCGCGAAGAGAAAATCGCGCTTGTCACGTCTTATCGCAAACTGATTGACGGCAGTGGCCGTCCGCTTACGGATCAGGAATTCAACAGGCGGTTGTTCGAGAAGGATACGCGGATTTCCGGCAGAGAGCTGGGAGACATCATCCTGCGATATAATTGGAACTGTATCGGTGAACCGACCACGCCTTTGATCCGCAAGCATGCGTTGCGTGTGCCATTCGGCACATTCGGGGGACGTCGATACGGGTGCAATGTCGACACGTCGACGTGGCTGTCATTACTGCAGCATCATGATGCGATCTATCTGCCGGACGCGTTGAGCTATTTCCGGATTCACGGTTCCCAGCAGCTCAATTCACCCAGAATGGCGCTCTCCGGTGCGGCTGACTATGCTCATGAACTGTTGACGGCCCCCGAATATGGGTATTTGCGCAAAAAAGGGGAATATCGCCAAGCGCTGAAGTTCTGTATTGGATATGCGGAGAAAATGCTCGCCCAACATGCTGAACAGCGGGAACATTTCAGGGAACTGTTCAATGAACTCGAAACCCTGCTTGAGCAGGTCCGAATTAGATATGCTGAGAACTCGCCCAAGGTCAGCGTGCTGATCCCTGCCTACAATCGACCGCATTATTTGGAAGTTGCGTTGCAAAGCGCGCTGAATCAAACGTATGAAAATATTGAAATTGTCATCAGCGATGACAGCACGACCGATGAAGTGCAAGAAATGTTGCAGCCTTACCTGAGAAAATATCCGAAAATCATTTATCATCGGAACGACAGGCCGTTGGTCGGCGAAAATTTCAACAAATGCATAGAGCTCTCGAGCGGAGAATACATCAATTTTCTCATGGACGACGACATCTTTCACCCCGAAAAAATTGAGCGGATGATTCCGTATCTATTGGATTTCCCCAATGTGAAGCTGGTAACTTCATACCGGAAATACGTGGATGAAGAGGGAAAAGAGCTGCCCGATGAGGCAAACAAACCGATCGTTAATAAAGATTCGATCATTGAAGGAAAAGTGCTGGGAAATCTGATGTTGAGCTCGTTGTTTAATGTTATCGGAGAACCCACTACAGTGCTTTTCAGACGAAAAGACCTTGTTCAATGGGGGACCTATAATGGACGGAATCACTATCTCTTTATCAATGATTTGGCGGCTTGGATCGAGTTGTTGTCCCGGGGTGACGCGGCCTATCTTGTGCAACCGCTCAGCTATTTCCGGAAACACACCGGTCAAAACCAGCAAAACCCCAAATATTTCTACAACAATGTCCCGAACTGGTTCGATTTGATCCAAGATGCACGGAAAGACGGATTTTTGCGCAATCAGCGCCAATACAAAATGGCATTGCGCAACTATGTCGAAATGTGCCTGAGCACTGCCGAGTTTTATGGCCAAGAGGACGCTCAGCATTATGTGCGGGGATTAGGTTTGGAAAACTATGTTTCGCAAGCTTACAAGTTGTTGCTGGAAGAGCCGGACAAATATTTCTGCCCGCTGTGCGGCAACGAATTTGAGGAATTCATACCGTGGGATGACAAGTATGATCATCTCCATTACGAGTATGAAATGTACAACAAGCACACGGCAATTTGCCCAGCATGCCTTTCTTCGGACAGGGAGCGGTTCTATAAGCTTTATCTTGAGCGAGTTGCCGGGTTGGAGAGCGGGGACAACCGCGTAATTCTTCATATCGCGCCCGAATTGCAATTGCGGAAATGGCTGAAAGGTCTTCCCGACGTCCGCTATTTGTGCGGCGACTTGTTCCCGCAAGATAATGAAACGTTGAAGGTCGATATTACCGATATTCAGTTCGAAGAGGATACATTCGATTTCATCTTATGCAGTCACGTGCTGGAGCACGTGCCGAAAGATCGCCTGGCCATGCGGGAGATGTACCGGGTCTTGAAACCGAATGGTTTTGCCATCGTCAATGTTCCGATCGTTCTGAACCTGGAGCGGACCCATGAGGACTTCACCATTACGTCCCCCGAGGAACGTGTCATTCATTTCGGCCAAGAAGACCACGTGCGGGCCTACGCTAAGCGAGATTTCATGGAACGACTCAGGGGGGTCGGGTTTCTGGTGGAAGAGTTCATATACGGCGATCATCTTGATGTGTTACCTCCGGCCAGGATGATCGGCCTGTCCGATACGGATGTTTTGTATATCGCACGCAAGATGTAAGGTGAACGCCTAGCCGTTGGTACTTTTTTTCACAAATGACCAATTAACGTGCAAAATGCGTTTTCAATCTACCGTAGGTACAGCTCGGGATTAGTTCTAAAGCGTCTGCGTTTGGTCACTTCATTCAACCTTAGAAGCCCAGCGCAGACGCTCATTCTGAAATTCCAAAGGGAGTCGCTTAAGTTTCGCGCCAAATTGTGGGCAGTGCTTAATTTCCGGGCGAAAGTAAGTTCTCTTTTCCGGAAGGATTCGAAGGGCATGAGGAAATTTCCGTCAAGGTCGCTCCTTACTTCTTTGACGGAGGCTTGTAAATGATTGTAAGTAAATTGGTCAGTTATAGTTTTTTTGATTCAAGAATGGAATTCCAGCCGGGGAATGTATTCGCTTATGGTATAATCGGCATTGCGAACGATCGCATACCCATTGTCTACATGCAGCCGATCAGCGTTAATCCACAGGATGATCTGATACAGCATGGGGACCTGATGGCCAAGTATGTCTTCGTAATCGTTAAAGGACCGGGCATGGGTAAGCTGCTGCATGATAACGGGACCGGCATCAACTTCTTCCACGATGAAATGGGCGCTGTTTCCGAGCAGGAAAGCGCGATCGAGCAGTGCTGCGTCAATGGCGTTCAACCCTTTGAATGCGGGCAGCACCGAAGGGTGAAAATTGATTAGCCGGTCACGATATTGGTTCAACAGCTTCCCTTTGAGAATACGGCTGCCGAATACGAAGCCGTAATCCACGCGGTGCTGCTCGAAAGCGGACAGGATCTCATCGGACAACTGCTGGTTGCGCGTCTCTCTGGCATAGCTGCGGAGAGGTACCGCTTTGTAGGCGATCCGATGCCGGCGGAGCAGATCGGTCAGGTTGTCGGTTTCAGGACTGTCTGACACGACCACGGCGATTTGTCCGGCCATCCGGGAGTCTCCCTGGTCCTCCAAAAATTGCAAAAATTTTTTTAATCGGGTTGCGTTTCCCGAAACATAGAACCCGTATCGCTTCATTCTTATCTCACGTCCTGACTTGTGCTCGTATATTCAAGTTTGTTATTGATGATAAGCGGGTTGTCGGTAAGAAGGAAAAAACATATGGTCCGAAACCGTTGACGGAAAATTTTTCCGAACGTAGGATTCCAGCTCCGAATAGATGGCCTCGTTATGGATTTTCTGTCCGAAATGATACGCCAACGCACCATTTTTATTGAAAGACTTTTTGAACCGGTAGAGGCTATCGTCAATGTGATGGCCTGCTCCGAGGTGGAGGAAACGGTAGCCGTTCAGCTTCCCCCAATGGATGATAGAGTCGAACAGTAAGTTGTTCGGTGCCAACTCCCAGTACCGGTTATCGGAGCCGAGCAGGAAGTAATGAATATAATCGCCGAAGCAAAAGAAAATGGCGGAGACAATCAACCGGCTCTCATGGAACACTTCGACATAACGTACCAAATGCTCCATGTTGGCGGAAGTCAGGAAATGATAAAACGGATCGCTGAAGTAATAATAGAGATCCGCATTCAACCGGTCCATTGATTGCTCGTAGAGTTCCCTGAACCGCTGCGCATCGCCGGCACGTCGGATTGATACGGTCAGGCTTCGGCTGGCCTTGCGAATGCGGTTCCGGCATTCGGACGTGTAGTTTGCGGCAATCTGTTCGTAATTTGGCCGCAGATCCACTTGTATGGTGTGCTTGACGAACCGATTGGACATATGCGCGTTGTATTCGTAATTTTTCAGTAACGGGTGGTACCGGACCAACTCGGCGATGATGCCGTTTTCCGAGCAATACTCGGCAAAGGCCGCCGCAAACCTCCGCATGATCTCCGTGCGCTCGTCTGGATCGTCGGCATTGGTGACCGGCCCGCCGTATCCATAAGGCGTAATGATATCGAAATATTCCTGATCCATCGCGAGTGTGCGGAAGGCCGGCAATTCTTGGACAGATCTAAGCAGGTGCGGATAGAGCACCAGCTTGTCATTCCAATTGTAGACGAACAGCCGCGCCTGACCGTCTCCGTTCAGTTCGAACAACCGGCTGTACTCCCACGCATAGTAGATGTCCCGAATGCCCGATTGCGTGAGATACCGGTTCCATTTTTCCTTGTCTTGGCTGGTCAAAACGTCAATCAAAGCAAACCCCCCGTACTATAGATATTCGATGAGAAGATTGCAAATTTTCCGGATGTTTGCCCTGGATAGTCCGTCATACATGGGCAAGCACAGAATTCGTTCGGTAACGTATTGCGAATGACATGTCGAATGCTGTTCATGAACGTACGGCATCATTTCCAGCGACGGATAGAAATAGCGCCTGGTATAGATTTCGTGACGCTCAAGCTTCGCTTTGATGTCCGCAGCCTTGTTCTCCTCTTGAAACAGCACGGGGAAATAGGCGTAGTTCAAAGTCTGCTTCGGATGGAATTCGGGAAACGTAATGCCCGGAACATCCCTTAGAAACTCCATATATGTTTCGTGAACTTCCGCCCGCGAATCCAGGATTTGGGGGAGTTCATCCAGCATGCACAGCCCCATGGCGGCCTGAAATTCGTTCATCTTCGCGTTGATTCCGAGTTCGACAGGGATGCCTTCTGCGTCAAACCCGAAATTGATCATCCGTTTGGCCCGTTGGTACAAATCGGGATCCTTCATCACCAGTGCGCCGCCTTCAATGGTATGGAACAATTTGGTGGCATGGAAACTGATAGTCGAGATGTCGCCAAAATTCAGCAGGCTGGTTCCTTCATAATTTACGTTGAAAGCGTGCGATGCGTCGTAAATAACTTTCAGGCGATGACGCTGAGCAATTTCGGAAATGCGCTCCACCTCGCACGCGTTGCCGAAAACATGAACAGGTACGATTGCGGAAGTGTCGGGCCGGATAAGATCCCTGATCCGATCAGGATCCATGTTTAGTGTGTGCGGATCGATGTCGGCGAAGTCACAGATCAAGCCTTCCCACACCAGACTGCTAGTCGTAGCAACAAACGAGAAGGGCGTGGTGATGGCCCGGCCTTCGAGTGCGAGCAGCCGGTAGGCGAGGTGAAGTGCCAGCGTACCGTTATTGACAAGGACGATATGGGGAACACCTAAGTAATCGCGCAAACGTTCTTCCAACTCGTTGACGAACGGACCGTTATTCGTAACCCAATTGTTGGCATAGATCCGCTCAACGTAGCGTATGAACTTCTTGATGTTCGGCAAATGGGTGTGAGTAACCGGGATCAAAGTGGATCACTTCCTGGGGGTTTGGAATGTTGGTGTATGGTGGTACGCTATAATTATCGGCATCGACCGGGACAAGATGAAGGTCGGCTACGACTGGAAACTCCCGGAATGAATTCGCTTTCAAAAAATGTTTGACTTTGATTTCCCCGGAGTGTATAGTCAAGTTGTGGGCCATGATATAACCGTGTCGCCTCACAGCCATATGAACACGAAGGGAATGTATGTTTGATGCAAGGTAAAGTTAAATGGTTCAATGCGGAAAAAGGCTACGGATTCATTGAGACGGAAGAAGGCGGCGACGTTTTCGTTCACTTCTCCGCGATCCAGGCCGAAGGTTTCAAGACGCTCGAGGAAGGTCAAGCCGTCGAGTTCGATATCGTTCAAGGCGCACGCGGTCCACAAGCAGCCAACGTCGTAAAGCTGTCGTAACTTGAAACGGACTGTCAGACGCTGACAACGGCTCATACCCCCGGATGTTTCCGGGGGTTTTATTGTATACGAAAACCCCCAGTTTGACTGGGGGTTCAGGAAAGCTTAGAGCTATGAGTGGCCATCCCTTGAACTTCAATGATAACATGGAAGCCGGTCTGCCAACCGCTACCATACATCAAGGAGGACAAGGGATGGACAAGAGCAGTCTAGCACACACCAAATGGAACTGTAAATATCACATCGTATTTGCCCCAAAGTACCGCAGGCAGGTGATATACGGGAAACTAAAAAGGGAGATCGGAAAGATTCTACGAGAGTTATGTGAGCGAAAAGGGGTAGAGATCATCGAAGCAGAAGCATGCCCGGATCATATTCACATGTTGGTGAGCATTCCGCCCAAGCTCAGTGTGTCCGAATTTATGGGGTATTTAAAGGGAAAAAGTTCCCTCATGATTTTCGATAAATTCGCTAATATGAAGTACCGATATGGCAACCGGCAATTTTGGTGCAGAGGGTACTATGTGGATACCGTGGGCCGTAACAAGAAGGTGATTGAGGAATACATTCGCAATCAGCTAACCGAGGATAAGAACTACGAACAACTCACGATGAAAGAACTCTTTGACCCGTTTACGGGTGAGTCGGTAAAAAAGGGCAAATAAAAGAGCCCCTTTAGGGGCTGCAGACTGTTGGCAAAGCCCCGTATATTCGGGGCTTTCAGACTGTCGACAAACCCCTGTCGACAGTCTCTTTTTGTGGCCATATCTTTATCCATTCACCGCGTTAATAAGGTATAATATACATGTAGATCCATTCACGGGAGGTTCAGACCATGCTGCGTA